>ERZ857827.1467-NODE-1467-length-23863-cov-4.284232_pt1 | contig 23863 bp, 19 predicted proteins | sample MGYA00519761_ERZ857827 | MGnify/ENA primary metagenome ERZ857827 (study PRJEB31778, sample SAMEA3449370) | human gut metagenome | biome: human gut; feature: human-associated habitat; material: faeces | place: United Kingdom | collected 2010/2012 ... | reverse complement strand
GTATTTCATATCCTGTGTTATACTGTCCATGAGGCTTGAGGCTCCTTTCGGTTGGTTTGTGTCAACTCTACTATACCACATGGAGTCCTCCAGTCTCTTTCTTTTGCCGTTACTGTCCAATATGGATTGTAGCTCTACAACATTTTTTCAAAAATTTTGAATTATGACCCGTCAACCGCCAAAAGCGCCCTCTGTACAGCGGGGCCGCTGTTGTGGTATAATTATTCTGCTAACGTATGCAAAAGAGCAATGGGAGGCCGAATGCATGGGAAAGGCACAAACGTCAGCATTTCAAAACCGGGAACTGAGCTGGCTTCAGTTTAACCTCCGCGTCCAGTCCGAGGCGGATCAGCCGAACAATCCGCTGCTGGAGCGGGCAAAATTCCTCGCAATCGTTACCTCCAACCTGGATGAATTCATTCAGGTGCGTTATCCGAAGGTATTTCGAGCCGCGAAAGGAAAAAAAGCAGAGAAAAAACAGCTGGGTGGTCTGACCTCCAAAGAGCTGTATCATAAGGTCAATAAAGAAATTCTGAGCCAGAACAACCAGCAGTACCTGCTGTTTGACGGCATCAGCAGCGAGCTGTACCTGCACGGCATCCGGCTGTACCCGGTGTTTTCCCTGAGCCATACCCAGTCCGACCGGGAAAAAGCACTGTTCCATGACTCCATTCTGCCCTTTTTGAAGGAACTGCCGGAGGATGTGCCGGTCAGCCAGAAGCAGCTTCACCTGTGCGTCAAACTGACCCACAGCCGGGGCCGGAAGAGCCGTTTTGCGCTGGTGGCGCTGCCCGCGTCGCTCCCCCGGGTGTACGACCTTTCTGAAACCCGGGACGATCAATGCCTGATCGGGCTGGAAGACGTGGTGCGCCATCATGTCAGCGCTCTGTTCCCCCGGGAGACGGTGGAGCACTGCGGCGTGTTCCGCATTCTGCGCAACCAGAATTTCGAACTGCCGGAGTGTACGCCGGAAGGCATGGAAGGCGCTGTGCGGGAGATGCTGGGCATGCGCCGCAGCGGTCAGGTATTGCGGCTGGAAGCCGAAGAGCGCATGAGCGAGGAAATGCTCACCTGGCTGATGAAGCATCTGGAAGTTGAGCGGGAGCAGCGCTACCGCGTCACCGGCCCGCTGGATCTGAATAAGCTGATGATGGCCGTGTACGGCATGGTCAAGCGGCCGGAGCTGAAATACAAGCCCGTCCCGCCCAAGGCCGTGCCGGAGCTGATGGGCGACGATATTTTCGACCGGATCGAAGAAAAGGACTATCTGCTGTTCCACCCCTACCACAGCTTCGACCCGGTGGTGCATCTGGTGGAGCGGGCGGCGGAGGATCCTGCCGTGCGCACCATCCAGCAAACCCTGTACCGGGTATCCGGCAACAGCCCCATCGTGGCGGCGCTGGCCCGGGCGGCGGAAAACGGCAAGCAGGTCTATGTGCTGTTTGAAAGCCAGGCCCGGTTTGACGAGGAAAACAACCTGTTCTGGGGCGAGCGGCTTCGCCGGGCAGGCTGCCGGGTCAGCTTCGGCTTCCCGGGGCTCAAGTGTCACAGCAAGATCACGCTCATCGAGCGGGAGACGGACGGCGGCTGGAAGCGCACGCTTCATCTGGGCACGGGCAATTATCACGACTCCACCGCCAAGCTCTACACCGATTTCGGCCTTTTGACGGCGGACGAGGCCCTATGCCGGGACGGCGCGGCGTTCTTCGAAATGCTGCGGGGCAGCGAAAACGCGGCCGCTGAAATGGAAGAGCTGATTCACGCCCCGGAAAACCTGCAAACCACCATCTTGCAGCTCATCGACCGGGAGCGGGAGAATGCCGAAGCGGGCGTTCCCGCCTCGATCATCGCCAAGATGAACTCCCTGTGCGACGTGCCCGTGATGGAAGCCCTGTGCGACGCGGGCCGGGCGGGCGTGGAGGTTCACCTGATCGTGCGCGGCATCTGCTCCCTGCTGCCGGGCGGAAAGCACGGAAGCGAAAACGTGCATGTCCATTCCATCGTGGGACGGCACCTGGAACACGCTCGGGCCTTCGTTTTTGAAAACGGCGGCGACCATGAGGTCTATCTGTCCTCGGCGGACTGGATGCCCCGCAACCTGTATCGCCGGGTGGAGCTGATGTTCCCCGTGAAGGACGAGCGCTGCCGCCGCGCGGTGGAAAACGTGCTGCGGCTGCAGCTGATGGACAACGAAAAATGCCGCGTTCGGCTGCCGGGCGGCGCGTATGCGCTGCCGGAAAAAGACGGCGCGGAGGAGATCAACGCTCAGGAAATCATGCTCCGGGATATTGACGGTGTCTTTGACGGCACAGCTTTGCCGGAGATTCATAAAGAAGCGCCCGCAGAGACGGCGGACGGGCAGGAGGAAGAATGACCAGCTGGAAAGAAATGATCCGGGAGGACGAAGAAGCGATCCTGCACCGGGATCCGGCAGCCAAATCGCTGCTGGAGGTGCGGCTGTGCTATCCCGGCCTGAAGGCGCTGAAGGCCCATCGCCGGGCCAACGTCCTGTATCGGAAAGGCCATACGCTGCTGGCCCGCATTCTGAGCCAGCGGGCCCGGCATAAGACGGGAATTGAGATCCACCCCGGCGCGGAGATCGGCCGCAGGGTGTTCATCGACCACGGTGACGGCGTAGTCATCGGCGAAACGACCATCATCGGCGATGATGTGACCATCTATCAGGGCGTTACGCTGGGCGGCACGGGCAAGGACATCGGCAAGCGCCACCCCACCATCGGCAATAACGTGACCATCGGCGCGGGCGCGAAGGTGCTGGGCCCCATCACCATCGGCAGCAATGTGAAGATCGGCGCGGGTTCCATCGTGCTCAAGGATGTTCCGGACAACTGCACCGTGGTAGGCAATCCCGGCCGCGTGGTGGTCAAGAAAACGCCCCGTCCGGCAGACGGCGTGGATCTGGATCAGATCAACCTGCCCGACCCCATGCTGGACCGCATGGAGGCGCTGGTGAAGCGGCTGACCGCGCTGGAAGCCTGTCTGCGCAGACACGCCGACAAGCTGGACTGCCGGGAATGCTTCGAAAACGAAGCCGAGACCCGGGAAGAACGATGTACGGGCTGTACCCTGCAAAGCTGTACCTGTTCTGAAGAAGAAAACGATTCCGATCATTCCGAAGAGGAAAAGGAGTAACGAATATGCAGATCTACAACAGCATGACCCGGAAAAAAGAGGAGTTCAAGCCCATTCATGAGGGAAAGGTGGGCATTTACGCCTGCGGCCCCACCGTCTACAACTACTTCCACATCGGCAACGCCCGGCCCTTCATCATCTTCGACGTGCTGCGGCGCTATCTGGAATACCGGGGCTACGAAGTGACCTTCGTGCAGAATTTCACCGACATCGACGACAAGATGATCCGCAAGGCCAATGAAGAGGGCGTAACGGTCAAGGAGATCGCCGACCGCTACATCAAGGAATATTTCGTGGACGCCAAGGCGCTGGGCATCCGCCCCGCCACCGTGCATCCCCGGGCCACGGAGCATATGCCCCAGATCATCGCCATGATCCAGAAGCTGGTGGACAAGGGACTGGCCTACGAAAGCAAGGGAGACGTGTACTTCCGCGTCCGCGCGTTCCCGGCGTATGGCCGTCTGTGCGGCCAGAATCTGGGAGATCTGGAAAGCGGCGCCCGGGTCAGCGTGGACGAGCTGAAGGAAGACCCGCTGGATTTCGCCCTATGGAAGGCGCAGAAGCCCGGCGAGCCCGCGTGGGAAAGCCCCTGGGGCATGGGCCGTCCCGGCTGGCACATCGAGTGCTCCGCCATGAGCACCACCTATCTGGGCGACACCTTCGATATTCACGGCGGCGGCAAGGATCTGCTGTTCCCCCATCACGAAAACGAGATCGCTCAGGCCTCCGGCGCGACGGGCAAGCCCTTTGTCAACTACTGGATGCACAACGGTTTCCTGAACATCGACAACGAAAAAATGAGCAAGTCCAAGGGCAATTTCTTCACCGTGCGGGATATTGCCAAGGAATTCGATCTGGAAGCCGTGCGCATGTTCACCCTGTCGGCCCATTACCGCAGCCCGCTGAACTTCAGCCGGGATCAGATCGCCCAGGCGCAGAGCAGTCTGGAGCGGCTCTACACCGCCCGGGATCAGCTCAAATTCCTTCTTTCCGGCGCGAAGGACCGGGAGCCCAACGAGACGGAGAAGGCCTTCATGGACGCCTGCACCGCTTCGAAGGAGCATTTCATCGCCGCCATGGACGACGACCTGAACACCGCCGACGCGCTCAGCTCCATCTTTGAGCTGGTGCGGGAAATCTTCAAGCTGGACGCTTCCGACGTGAGCCGCAAGGCCGTGGAATTTGGGCAGGAAACCTTCCTCGGCATGACCGACGTGCTGGGTCTTCTGATGAAGAAGGACGACGGCATCGACCCTGAAGTGCAGAAGCTGGTGGACGAACGGGCCGAAGCCCGCAAAAACAAGGATTGGAAGCGCAGCGACGAGCTCCGCGACCAGATCAAGGCCATGGGCTACATTCTGGAAGATACCGCCGCGGGCCAGAAGGTCCGCAAGAGCGGTGTGTAAAGCCAGACGGCTGTTGACGGGCTTTCTTGCGCTGTTGCTGGTTTTGGGCGCGGGCGTTCTGACGTTTTCGCGCCTGAAGCCGGGAGCGGCTTCCTGGAGCCTTGCGCCGGAGGCCGCCGCGAGGGGCGAAGAAACCATGCCCCGTCCGGCGGCTGTGGGCCGGGTCAGCGCCAACCATGCCGACGCGGAGGAACTCTGCACCGTCAAGGGCATCGGCCCCAAGCTGGCCGCCGCCATCATCGACGAGCGGGAACGGAACGGGGCTTTCCGTTATTGGGAGGATCTGATCTGCGTCCGCGGCATCGGCGAAAAGAGCCTGCGGAAGCTGGAAGGCCAGCTGGGTCTGCCGTAACAAACAAGAGATGGAGAAAACACGCATGTATCAACGCTATGGGAAACGCTTTCTGGATGTGCTTCTGTCCCTGATCGCCCTGATCGTCCTGAGTCCGCTGTTTTTGCTGATCGCGCTGGCCATCCGGCTGGACAGCCCGGGCGGGGTGATCTTTTCCCAGAAGCGGGTAGGCATGCACAAAAAGCTGTTCAGCATTTATAAATTCCGCACCATGCGCACCGATACGCCCCATGACGTGCCTACCAACGATCTGGCAGGCTCGACCAGCTACATTACGCCGGTGGGGCGTTTTCTGCGCATGACCAGTCTGGACGAGCTGCCCCAGCTTTGGAATATTCTCAAAGGGGAAATGTCCCTCATCGGCCCCCGGCCCGCCCTTTGGAATCAATACGATCTCATTGAGCTGCGGGATCAGTACGGCGCCAACGATGTGCGTCCCGGTCTCAGCGGATGGGCGCAGGTCAACGGCCGGGATTATCTCAGCCGGGATCTGGAAAAGAAGGCCCGCCGGGACGGAGAATACGCCCAGCACATTACCTTCTGGTTTGATTTGAAATGCTTCCTGCTGACCATCGTCAAGGTCATCAACCGGCAGGGCATCGCAGAGGGTGCGGAGGGCAAAGACGAAAAAAGCGGCTCTGCCGATTCCGATCATACCAATGAAAAACGGGCGGAGGGACAGCCGTAATGCGGGTACTGATTACCGGGGCGGGAAGCTATCTGGGCGAGGCCATTCGGGCCGCGCTGCTGAAAAGCGGCGTGGAGGCGGACGAGCTGGACGTGCGCGGGCCGCTGCCGGAAAACGCCTTTCAGGGCTATGACCGGGTGGTGCATGTAGCGGGCATCGCCCATCAAAAGGAAACTGCCGAGAACCGCCCCCTCTACGAGCAGGTAAATCATCATCTGGCCGTGGAGATCGCCCGGGCCGCCAAGGCGCAGGGCGTTCGGCAGTTCGTGTTTTTCAGCACCATGAGCGTTTACGGCAGGGTGACGGGACACATCACAGCGGAGACCCGGCCAGACCCGAAAAACGCCTACGGCGCCAGCAAATGGGCTGCGGAACAGGACATCGCCGCGCTGGCGGACGAACGCTTCAAGGTGGCAGTGCTGCGCCCGCCTATGATCTACGGCAAGGGCTGCCGGGGCAACTATCAAAGCCTGCGCCGCCTGATCTTGAAAACGCCGGTATTCCCCCGCTGCGGCAACCGGCGCAGCATGCTGTATGTGGGCAACTTATGCCTGTTCATGGGCCGTCTGCTGGAAAGCGGACAGGGCGGGCTGTTTTTCCCGCAGAACCGGGAGTATGTTTCCACGGACGGACTGGCCCGGGAGATCGCTGCGGCCAACGGGAAAAAACTCTGGCAGCCGAAAGGGTTCGGCGGCCTGCTGCGGGCGATGGGCCGAAGAATCAGCCTGTTTGGCAAGGTGTTCGGAAGCCTGACCTACGACCAGTCCATGAGCGAATCTTTCCGCGGGGAGGAAGAATGGGACTTTGCTTCCTCCATCGCCCTGACGGAGGAAGCAGAATGAAGGCAATGAAGCCGAAGGTGCTGTTTGTGGCCCACATGCTGCGCGGCCACGTGCTGGTATTCCATCTGCCCTATATGAAGTGGTTTCAGGAGCAGGGCTACGAGGTGCATCTGTGCAGCTGCAACGACACCGGCAAGCCGGTGACGGAGGTGCCTTACTGCGACCGTTTTTTTGACCTGCCCTTTCAGCGTTCGCCGTTTGGGCGGCAGAATGTTCAGGTCTATCGGGAAATCAAAAAGCTGGTGGATGCGGAGGATTATGCTCTCATCCATTGCCATACGCCCGTAGGCGGCATGGTTGGCCGTCTGGCGGCCCGGGGAGCCCGGAAACGGGGAACCCGGGTTTTGTATACGGCTCACGGGTTTCATTTTTTCACCGGCGCGCCGCTGAAAAACTGGCTGCTGTTTTATCCGGCGGAACGGTTTCTGGCCCGTTTTACCGACCTGCTCATTACCATCAACCGGGAGGACGAGGCCCGTGCCAGGCGCTTTCCGGCCCGGCGGGTGGCCCGGATCAACGGCATCGGCGTGGATCTGAGCCGCTTCGATTCCCAGGCAGACCGGGCGGCAGTGCGCGCGGAGCTGGGTATTGCCCCCGACGCGCCCGTGGTGATCTGCGTGGGCGAGCACAGCGCGCGCAAGAATCATGAAACCGTGCTGCGGGCCTGCGCCGGGGAAAAGGACGTGCAGGTGCTTTTCGGCGGCGTAGGCGAACGGGAGGAATCCCTCAAGACACTGGCCCGGGAGCTGGGCATGGCGGAACGCACCCATTTTCTGGGCTTCCGGCCCGATGTGCCCGCCCTTTTGCAAGCTTCCGACGTCTTTCTGTTTCCCTCCCTGCAGGAGGGGCTTCCCATGGCGCAGATGGAGGCCATGGCGGCGGGGCTGCCCTGTCTGGTTTCCAACGTGCGGGGCAATGCCGACCTGATCGGCCCCATGGACGGCGGCCTGCTGCGCGCCCCCATGGACGCAGAAGGCTTTGCACAGGATCTTCGCTTCCTGCTGGAGCATCCGGCGGTGCGGCGGGAAATGGGCGAGCGCAATCGCCGTGTGATTCGGGAATACAGTCTGGACGCTGTGCTTCAGCAGATGGCCGCGCTGTACCGGGAAGAGCTGGAGGCAAAAGGCTGATGGCGAATATCCTGTTTGTCATGAAATATCCCTTAAACGAGCAGGAAACCCTGATTCCCAAATTTCAGGGACAGATGGCGGCCATGGAAAGGCTGGGCCATCGGGCGTGGTATCTGGGCTGGGATGAAACCGGCATCTGGCTGTGCCGGGGCGAAGAAAAAGCCCTGCTGCACCGCAGCCGTTTTTCCCGGGTGCCGGGCTACAGCCATACATTTCTGTTCGACGATCTGATGGAAGGCATGAAAAACGCCGTCCGGCAAATGCCCTTCGCGCTGGTCTACCTGCGGTACATGATGACGTTTTCCAAGGCTCCGTCCGCCTTCCGGGCTGTAAAGGCCAGCGGGGCGAAGCTGGTGGTGGAGCATCCCACCTATCCCTTTGCCAACGGCAAGAAAACCAGTCTGCTGCGGGAGCCGATGTTTCGCTATGCCGACCGGATCTTCCGGCAGGTGGAACCGATGATCGACCTGTATACCCTGATCGGCGAGGAAGCCGGCGGTTCGCTGCATGGCCGGCCTGCCCTGAACATCACCAACGGCGTGGACGCGGACCGTCTGCCCCTGCACCGGAGCCGGGGCGAAGCAGGCCCGCCCGCCGTTCTGGCGCTGGCCAGCATGACCCGGGGACAGGGCTACGACCGTCTGCTTCGAGCCATGGCCCCTGTACAGGAGGATTATGTCCTCTACTTTGCGGGCGGCAGCAGCGACGGCTCGCTGGAGGAATGGCAGAAGCTTTCGCAGGAGCTGGGCATCGGCGAAAAGGCTCGGTTTCTGGGCCCGGTGCAGGGAGCCGCGCTGGACGAACTGACCGCCCGCTGCGACGTCGGCATGGGCGGTCTGGGCATCCACCGGCTGGGCCAGTCCGTCAGCCGCCCCCTGAAGCAGCGGGAATACATGGCCCGGGGCCTGCCCTTCTTCTATGCCGTCAACGATCCGGACATGCCGGAGGACGAAAGCATGTGCCGCCGCCTGCCCGATGACGAGACCATCCCCGACGGTGCGGAGATTCTGCGCTTTGCCAGGGAAAGCCGCCTCGACGCGGCGCTTCCCGCCCGAATGCGCGCCTATGCCCGGGAACATCTGGGCTGGGAGCGGCAGTTCAAACCCGTATTGGAAAGGCTGGAGATCCCATGGAACGAAACCTCATCTATCTGAACAACTGCGCCGTTCTGCCCGGCGGCAAGGTCAATTCCTTCCTGATGCAGGAGGTCAAGTGGCTCACCGGTCATTTTGAGCGGGCGTTTGTGGTCAGTCATTCCGGCTTCGGCAGTCTGAACCGGGACGGCGTGGAGCTTCCGCTGGCACGAACCGGGCTGGATAAACTGCGGGCGTGGCTGAACGCGCCCTTCTGCCAGGAATTGTGGCAGGAAGCCAACCGGCTGCGCAAGGATCGTCAGCTGACGCTGAAAAACTTTCTCAAGCTGTACCTGTTCCGGGTGCGGGGGCTCAAGATGCACTACTGGACGGAAAAGCTGCTGCGCAGCTGCGTGGCTTCTCAGACCACGCTCTATTCCTTCTGGATGAGCTACGACGCTTACGCCGCGGCCCTGTCCAAGCGGAAGCACCCCCGGCTCCGCTTCGTGGCCCGGGGACATGCCTACGACATCGACACGGAACGCAACCCCATGAACCCCTACCTGATGAAGAACTTCATCGCCGCTCAGGCCGACGGGCTGTATCCCATCAGCCGGGTAGCCCGAAAGCAGATGATGGAATACCTGCGCGGCAAGGTGGACGAAAAGCGGATGCACGTTCTGTCCATCGGCTCCGGCGGCCATCCGGTGGAAAGCTGGAAGCGCGCGCCCCGGTTTGCGCAGGGCATTTTCCGCATCATCACCTGCGCCCGGCTGGTGCCCATCAAGCAGGTGCCGCTGGTGGTGGAAGCCCTGTCCCAATGGACGGGAATGCCCATCCACTGGACCCATATCGGCGGCGGCGAGGGGGAAGCGGAGCTGCGTCGGCTGGCAGCGGAAAAGCTGGATGGAAAGAACAATATCCTCTACGAACTGCTGGGCGATCTGGACGCGAAGGAAGTGGAGAAATTCTATGAAAAACGGGCCTTCGACGTTTTCCTGAACACCAGTCAGAAGGAGGGCGTGCCGGTTTCCATCATGGAGGCCATGCGCTGGGGCGTGCCGGTCATCGCCCCGGCGGTGGGCGGCATCCCCGAATTGGTGACGAAGGACATCGGCTTTCTGTATCAGCCGGAAGAAGGGGCAGGCGGCGTGGTGAAGCGTCTGGAGGCCATGGTTTCCCTGACCGAAGAAGAGACGGAGCGGATGCGCCGCAGTGCGTGGGAGCACTGGAAATGCTGCTGCTGCAGCTCAACCCTGCTGCCCGCTCTCTTCCCGGAAGCGGCGAAAAAAGGAGGAAAAGGCCAATGAACAGGCGGGCGCTGATCATCAGCTATTACTTTGCCCCTCAAAACACCATCGGCGCCATCCGCCCTACCAAGCTGGCCAAATATCTGACCCGGCTCGGGTATGACGTAACGGTGCTCTGCGGCACGGGCATGGACGGCAAACGAGACGCCATTCTGGAAAAGGACGCCCGGGAGCTTCACGATGTGCGGATTCTGAACGAATGGAATCCGCTGCGAGCCCTCAAGGAACGGCGGAAAAGCGCCGCCCCCGCGGCAGTATCCGCGCCGCCTGCGGACACCGCTGCGCCTGCTAAACGGGGCGGACTGCTGCACCGTCTGGCGGACAGCGCTTATATTTATCTGCGGCTCTGGACGGACCGAAGCTTTCAGCACTTGGCTGTCCGGGAGCTGAAAAAGCTGGAAGGGCCTTTCGACGTGGTGTTTTCCACCTATGCGCCGCTGAGCGTCCATCAGGCGGCGTTCTGGGCAAAGAAGTCCGGCCTGGCCCGGCTCTGGATCGCCGATTTCCGGGACGAGGTAGGCATGCCTTTCCGCTGGCTGGAACCTTTTCAGCGGCGGTATATGCGGATGCTTCGAAAAAACGCCGACCTGCTGACCGCCGTTTCGAACGGTTTTCTGGAAATGATGGATTTTTCCCAAACCGGCCGCATGCTGTCCAACGGCTTTGACCGGGAAGATTTGCCGGAAACCAAAAACGAACCGGCCCGAACGGACGATACCTTCCGGGTGGTGTACTGCGGCCATCTGAAGGAGGGACGGCGCAACGTAGCCTGCCGGGACATCCGGCCCATGTTCCGCGCCCTGAAAAAAGCTGCGGACGCAAACCTGCTGTCTTTGGAACAGCTCCGGCTGGTTTATTGCGGCGACGAGAGCGAATTGTTCCGGGCTTATGCGGCGGAATGCGGCTTGGAAGCCTGCGTGGAGGATCATGGAAAGGTCAGCCGGGCAGCGTCCTTGGCGCTGCAGCGGGAAGCGGACGTCCTGCTGATGGCTTCCTGGTATCTGCGCGGTCAGAAGGGCATTCTGACCGGCAAGCTGTTTGAATATATGATGATGGATAAGCCGGTCATTTGCTGCATGGCAGGCGATCTGGCGGGCAGCGAGCTGAAGCAGGTGCTGGCTGAAACGGGCGTGGGCTTCTGCTGCGAGGAGGCCGCCGGAGAATCAGACCGGCAGACGCTGGAAGCCTACACGGCGGAGCTGCTCCGCCGCTGGCAGGGAAAACAGCCATTGATGCAGGAAAAGAAGGAGGCGGCTGTAGAACAATATCACTACGTTCAGCTGGCTCAAAAGCTGGACGGCTGGATTCAGGAGTTGGAAAGGGAGGATGCATGATGAAGAAGCTTCTTCGTTGGAGCGCGCTGCTTTTGGCGCTGTGCTGCTGCCTGACCGCCTTCGCCGCGGCGGAGGACGAACCGGTGGTCATCACCACCAGTGTGGATACCCTGACCGTAGCCGTGGGCCGCATCGCGGATTACGAGCTGTCCATTTCGCCCCGCAGCGCCAAAAAGGGCTACACCTTTACCATCAGTGACGAGAGCATTGCAGAGGTTCTGCGGGATGGCCGCGTCAAGGGGCTCAAGCCGGGAAACTGCACGCTGACCATTGGCAGCAAGGCAGACCCTACGGCCACCAAGGTGCTGGACGTTATCGTGGTGAAGCCTGCCCGAAGCGTAAAGGCTCAACTGGATCAGGAGACGATCTCCGTGGGCGGGACGGCTCAGATCACCGCTGCTGTGACCCCGGACGACGCGACTTTGCAGGGCGTGACCTACGAAAGCCGGAAGCCGGAAGTCGCCACGGTGGATGAAAACGGCGTGGTGACGGGCGTAAGCCGGGGAAGCGCCGCGATCCGGGTCAAATCCGAGGACGGCTATGCCCAGACCAGCGTGACCGTGCAGGTGCGCCAGCCTGCCGAGGAAATTCAGCTGGAACTGTCCAAAAGCACGCTGCCCGAGAACAAAACGGCGAGCGTGAAGGCCACGGTGCTGCCCAAGGACACCAACAACAAAAAGCTGACGTGGACTTCCTCCGATGAAAGCATTGCCACGGTGAATCAGGACGGACGGGTGAAGGGACTCCGCCCCGGCACGGTCACGATCACCGCCGCCAGCGCCGAAGTGCCGGAGGTGACCGGCTCCATCGAGGTACAGGTGGTTCGGCTGGCCAAGTCCGTGGCATTCGCTCAAAAGGAATACGGCGTCATTCTGGGGCAGACGGCGCAGCTGTCCGTCACCGTCAGCCCGGAGGATACCACCGACAAATCCGTGACCTACCAGTCCAACAATCCGAAAAAGGTTTCCGTGGACGAAAACGGCGTGGTGACGGCGCTGGCTGCCGGAAAGGCCACCATTACGGCCACCACGGCAGACGGCTCCCGCCGTCAGGCCACCACAGCCGTGAAGGTGATCGTCCCCGTGACAGGGGTTCGCTTCGATACGCCGGACGCCCGGGTGGGCGTGGACTACTACCGGACGCTGAACGCCGTGCTGGAACCCAAGGAGGCCACCAACCGCAACATGTCGTGGACTTCCTCCGATGAAAGCATTGCCACCGTCACCGGCACGACCAACAAGCCCCGGGTGGTGGGCAAGCGCTGGGGCCGCTGCGTCGTCACCGGCGTTACGGAGGACGGCGGCTATACCTGCAGCATCAACATCAACGTAGGTTCGCTGCGTCACGCCGCCAAGCTGGTCAAGCTGGAGCTGCGCAATCACCAGCCCTATCTGCGCCTGAAAAACGTAAGCAATCTGAACCTGACCGGCATCACCTTCGCCATGAAAGGCACGGATGAGCATGACCAGCCCATCACCATGAGCTTCCGTACCGGCGATACGCTCTACGCGGAGTATCCTTCCGACCTTGGCCCGGATGAAACCACCTACAGCGGCGGCTTCATGCTGTACCAGCCTGCGGATTTCTCCCATCTGGAAAATCTGTCCGTTGCCATCACCGGCTGGACGACGGACACGGGCTATTACGGCAGCGACGGCCAGCTCTACTACACCTATAACGTGCCGCAGGATCAATGGGACTGGATCAGCGTGCAGACCGATCTGTACCGCACCACGCCCCGTACTCCGACACCAACGCAGGCCCCGGCCCAAACAGAGCAGAACCAATAAGAAGGAATCATATAAACGGAGCGCCCGGGAAACGGGCGCTCCGTTTTCAATTCCATTTTGGATAGAAAAACAGTGCGTTTCTGCCTGCTGCGACTCCTTACAGCAGACGATTCCGGTAATCCGTAGGCGAAATGCCCTCCATCTCCCGAAAGAGGTTGTAGAAGGTCGTGTACTGCGAATAGCCCACGGCCTGTGCGATTTCCGCTACGGACAAACGCGGGTCGGCCAGCATGGTCTTGGCCATTTCCATGCGGCGCTTGCGCACATGCTGGCGGAAAGGGATCCCCGTTTCCTGCCGCAGCAAAGCGGAAATATAATTGGGGCTGACGTAAAAACGGGCGGCCATGCTTTCCAGACTGATGTTTTCCATGGCATGCAGCTGAATATAGGCCAGCGCGTCCCGGGCCAGAAGGGAGGATTTCCCACGCTTGACCTCCAAACTGGCCTTCAGCGATTCGCAGATGTTCACCAGACAGGTGTGCACGTCCTCGACACTGCCCACAAACCATGTCTCGTACAAGGCCTGACTGGCTGCGTCGTTTTCCGGGCAGCCGAATTTCTTCTGCAGGGACATGGCGTACAGGGACACCAGCGCCCGCAGGTTGGAATACTGCTGACCGCTCATTTTCAGGATAGCGTCCGCCGCCGCGTTCGCCGACTCCTGCGTCAGTTCCGCCTTTTCGATCAGGGCTTCCATCTGTTTGTATACATCCGTCACCCGCTTGGCACCGGGAGACTTGGCGTAAAACTGAATGGTCAGGGGCGCGTCCATCAGGGAAATATCCCACAGGGCCCGTCGGGCCTGCTGATAGCTGGCGCGCACGTTGTTTTTGGACGAGCAGAGACGGCTTACACCGATCCGAAGAGAATCCGGCGCCTGACGGCCGATCTCATCCGCGATCTGCCGAGCCTGCTGCTGGTAGTCCTCCCCCTCTCCCTGCGGCATCACGAACAGCACCACCGAATCATACAAAAGCAGGGTTTCGGCGTTCACCCGCATCCGCTGCACCGCCTCGTCCGCCAGCGCCAGAATTTCCTTGGAGGCCTGCTGGCCGTTCCGGCTCTGGATCACCATCATATAAAAGGCGTTGAAGGGAAGGTTCTCGTCCTCCAATTCCTCATCCGGCTGATCCTGATACTGCCCGATGTTGGTCAGCATGCTCAGCAGCTGGGCCTTGCGGCGCACCCGCTGGGCCTGACGCAGCGCCATGGAATAGGGCGGCTGCATTCCGCTGCGGACGATCAGCCGTTCCAGTGCGCCGGTCATGAGGGTCTCGTCCACCGGCTTTGGCAGATAATCGAACACGCCCAGCCGGATGGCGCGCAAAGCGGCGGAAAAAGACGTATCCGAAGAGATCACGATCCAGCGCAGCGCCAGATGGACGCTTTCGACAAAGTCCAGCGCCTGCTCGTGATCCACCAGAACCACATCGGGAATACAACGATAGATCCATTCCTTGCCCTTGGAAAGGCTGTCCGCAGCGGCGGCCACCTCCACGCCCTTATCCGCAGAGACGATCAGCTGCCGGTAACGCTCCAGCGCTTCCCCATCCGGGGCGATCAATACGGCTTTCAGCGCCATGAGGATGCTCCTTTATGATGAAAATGAATATCAGGCCGCTTCCGCCTGCAGGGCGGCTTTGCGTTTGCCCAGAATCGTGGTGCGGTAATAGATTGCCAGTGTCAGGGAACACATCATCCAGCCCATGGGATAGGCCATCGCAATGCCGGTCAGGGGATTGCCGAAGAAGGTCTTCATGGTAAAAAGATACGCCTGCCGGAAAAGCACGAAGGAGAACAGCATCAGGATCATGGGCGCGGTGCTCTTGCCGATGCCGCGCAGCGCGCCGCCGAAGGTCTGGTTAAAGCACATGAAGAAATAAAACGGAGCCTGCAGGGTAATAAAACGCTGGGCGAAATCCAGCACTTCGCTTTCGCTGGAGAACATGGTCGCCAGCGGCCGGGCAAAGCACACCATGACGATGCTGCAAAGAATGGTGATGCTGACAGAAAGAATCTGCGCATCCCGCACACCTTTGCGGGCCCGCTCGATCTGCCGGGCTCCGAAGTTCTGACCCACAAAGGTGGTGGAGGCCATGGCAATGGCCTGCATGGGGATCAGAATGAAGGCGTCCAGCTTATTATAGCTGGACCAGCCCGCCATACAGGCGGAGCCGAAAAAGTTGATATATCCCTGCACAAACACATTGGAAAAAGACGTAATCGCCTGCTGGATGCCGCTGGGCAGACCGATGGAAATGATCCGCTTGAGCGTGGGAACATCAATGCCCATCTGCCCCCAATGGATGCCGTAGGGCGCACGGTCCCGGGTCAGCACCCACAGGGTCAACGCCGCGCTGAGGAACTGAGCGATGATGGTGGCATAGGCCACGCCTTCCACGCCCATGCCTAGAAGAACGACGAAAGCCAGATCCAGAATGGTATTGACAATCGCGGAAAAGACCAGGAAGTACAGCGGGCGGCGGGAATCCCCCACGGCCCGGAGAATGCCGGAACCCATATTATAGGTAAGCAGGCCCAGCATGCCGGAAAAATAAATGGTCAGGTAGGTATGGGCCTCCGGGAAAACATCTTCCGGGGTGGACTGAAGCCGCAGCAGCGTATCCGCACCCAGAATGCCTACAGCCGTAAAGGCCGCACCCAGAAGGAAAGTGACGCAGATCGACGTATGCACGGCATGATGCAGTCCCTTGTGGTCATGGCTGCCATAGCACTGGGAAATGACCACGCTGGCCCCGGTGGACAGTCCGGCGGCAAAGCCCACCAGCGTATTGATAATGCTGGAGGTCGTTCCCACTGCGGCCAGGGCTTCCTTGCCCACAAACTGACCGACAACGATGGTATCCACCGTGTTATACAGCTGCTGAAAGATCAGCCCGAAAATCATGGGGATTGCAAACTCGATCAGCTGACGCCAGATGCTTCCCTGCGTCATGTCCGAGTCCAGACGCTTGCCTTTCCCGGCCATTTTCATTCCTCCTAACCTATTAAAAGCGCAAAAATACCTTATCACAAACCCGGCGGCAGGTCAAGGCAATCCCGTGCGTGCAATCCTTGGTGGATGGAGGGGAAAGAAGACCGGGCGGTATAGCAGCGCTGCCAAAGCACGACCGATGTAAAGCCGAAAAGGTTTTCATTTTGGCACAGCTATGTTATAATCCGAAAAAACACAGGAGGATAAAAATGGATCAGAACGTAGTGCCGCCGGCTTTGCCTGATTATCAGAGCGACTCTTCAAAGCCGTTGAAACGGATCGATACCAAAATGGTCAACACGAGCCGTTTTCTGGAATGGCTTCCGTTTACCCGTGAGACGCCCCACACAGTGCGTCTGAAGGGTTTTCCAGTCAATGAATTGGTTCCGCTGCATTATGCCTCCTCCATTGAAATTATGCTGACCTGCGATCTGGAGGGCACTGTAACAGTCGGGCAGCGAAATCATGTGCTTCGGCCCCGCGATGTAATCTTTGTGCCGCCCAATACCGTGCATTCCACCAATATCCGGGCATGCGCCGGAACCATGACGGTAGTCAAATTTTCACCGGAAGAGCTTTCTTCGTTTATGAACCTGACGCAACTGCTGGAATTTGAGGACTTGAGCTTGAACGATATTGCTTCGGTACATGACTGTTATGAAAGCCTGCGCTGCTGCGTTGATCGGCTCATTCAGGATGATCAGGATATTTTTCTGCGCATGCGGGATATTCTGGAGATTTTTGCGCTGCTGAAGAAAGGGGCGACGCCGGGCGCTCATTCCATTTCACGAACCAGAGAAGGAAAGTCCGTTCACGATATCATTCGCTGGACCAACGAGCATTACATGGAACGGATCACTGTGGATGACGCAGCAAAACAAATGCATTTCAGCAAATGTTATTTCTGCAAGTATTTCAAGTCGGTCACTCAGATGACTTACCTGACGTATCTCAATCAGGTTCGCATCAGCCACGCCGCTATGCTTTTGCGGCAGGGAAGCACAGTGACGGAAGCGGCGGAACAATGCGGCTATACCAATATTTCCTATTTTATCAACTTATTCCGCGAAATGAACGGCTGTACTCCGGGCAAATTTGTGAAGCGATTTTTGTAATTGTGCGGAAAAGACTATAAGATACAGGCACTTTAGGACAATATTGAGGTATATATTGTCCTTTTTTGCGTGCTAAAATAGGCTCATGAGGTGAAGAGAGCAATGGATTGCACGGGACAAATTTTTGATGTGGAAAGGTTTTCCACCGTGGACGGCCCGGGAATTCGCACAGTTGCGTTCCTGAAAGGATGCAATCTTCATTGCGACTGGTGTCACAATCCGGAGGGATATCAGACCGGCCCGCAGTTGATGTACGACGAAACGCAATGCATGAGGTGCGGCGGCTGCGTTCAGGTCTGTCCCCGGCAGGTTCACCGTCTTGACGGCGATACGCATCGAATGGACTGGAAACGCTGCATCGCCTGTTTCCGCTGCGCTGCCGTTTGTCCCGGCGGCGCTCTGAAACAGGCGGGGAAAAGCTGGACGGCCGAGAAACTCTGCCGTGAGTTGCTGCAGGATTTGCCGTTTTTTCAGGAATCCGGCGGAGGCGTGACGCTCAGCGGCGGCGAGGTGATGTGCCAGCAGGAATTCGCTGGGCAGGTGCTGCGGAGGCTGCATCGGCAGGGCGTCCATACGGCAATTGAAACCAATCTTTGCTTTCCGATAGAAGATTATCGAAAGCTGCGCCCGGAAGTGGATCTGATGATGTTTGACCTCAAAAGCACGCAGGAAGAAGCCCATCGCCGCTATACCGGCGTTTCAAACGAACAGATTCTCTTCAATGTGAAGGCTCTGTCAGGCGATGATTGGCGGGAAATGCCGTTGATCGCCCGTACTCCGGTAGTGCCCGGCTTTAACGATACGGAAGAAGAGATTTCCGCTATTGCCGCCAGACTGACGGAGCATCGGAATCTCCTGTATTACGAACTGCTGGCCTATCATCCTTTGGGCATAAACAAGAAAGCTCAATTGGGGAAGGAAGCGGGAAAAGTGCTGCCGATTCCCTCCAAGGAGCGGATGGAGACGCTGGCGGCAGCGGCGGCGCGATATTTGCCGCACGTAAAGGTAAACGGCGTGAGCAGACAGGAAGGAGCACTGAAACATGGAGTGCAATTATGAAAGGCGGCTTCAGGAGCTGTGCCGGCGGAAGCTGGAACAGACCCTGGCCAAAAAAGAGCACAACGGCTATATGAACGAGGATGATTACGGCTGTGTGCTTCCGCCGGAGAATTTCCATTTCGAGCCGGAGTTTAACGATCCGGAGCATCATACCTTTTACGGCGCGCGGCTGTGGGGGAGAAATTTTCGGCGGCTGATGGAACGCCACCCGCTGTACGTGGATCCCAACGATGCGCTGGCCGGCCGCTGGATGTTTATTCTGCAAAGGCTCCGTCCATTTACCAGCGCCGTTTCCAACAGCAATATGGAAATGGCCCCGGTTTTTAACTACGAATGGCTGAAGCCAACTCAGGAAAAATACGGAATCATTCCCGGAATCGGCAAAATGCATCATTTTGCGCCTGATTATCAAATCGGTTTGCAGCTCGGCTTCGGAGGCCTGTTGGACAAGGTACGTCAATATGCCAGGCAATATCCGGAAAAAGCGGAGTTTTATCAGGCTGAAGAAGATGTGCTCTTTGGCATTCGCTGTTGGATTTCCCGCACTGTGGATGAAATCCGCCGGATGGAACGGGAAGAAACAGACGAAGAGCTGAAGGAAAACCTGCGTAAAATGGCGGAAGTCAACGAATGGCTGATTGATGGGCCGCCTCGCACGTTCCGGGAAGCCTGCCAGTTCATGGCCTGGGTGAACATGTCCAACCGCACCTACAACCGGGCGGGCGCCGGCTGTCAGCTGGACGAAACGCTGCGTCCCTATTATGAACGCGACTGTGCCGCAGGAATTTTGGATGATGCGGAAGCAAAATTTATCATTGCGTGCCTGCTTATTAACGATCCTCACTATTATCAAATCGGGGGCCCGAACCCGGAAGGCCTGGATATGACCACGCCGCTCTCCTTTCTCATTCTGGAGGCGGCCCATGAGACAAAGGTTTCCGTCAATTTGACGATTCGAGTACACGACCGTCTGAATCCCAAGCTGCTGCGTCGGGGAGTGGAAATCCTTTGCGCGGATCAGAAGGGCTGTCCCCGTTTTTCCGGGGATAACGCGCTGGTAAGCGGATTCATGCGCAATGGATATACCGTTCAGCAAGCCCGGTCACGGATCGCGGTTGGCTGCCACTGGATGTCCATGCCCGGTCTGGAATATACGCTGAACGATCTGATCAAGATCAATCTGGCCAAGGTGTTTGAAGTGGCCTTCTGGGAAATGATGGAGCAGGGCGTGCCTTCCACCGAGCGTCTCTTCGCGCTGTACCGTCACCATTTGGACCTTGCCGTGCAGTGCGTAGCCGCCGGGATTGATTTTCATATGAAAAATCAGTATCGCAACGCGCCGGAGCTGATGCTGAACCTTTTCAGTCATGGGCCGATTGAAAAAGGATTGGACGCTTCGCACGGAGGAATGACCTACTACAACATCTGCGTGGATGCGGCGGGTCTGGCGACCGTGGCGGACTCTTTCGCTTCCCTTCAGCAGCGAATTGAGCAGGAAAAACGGCTGACATGGGAGGCCTGTGCAGCGGCGCTGCGGGACAATTTCCAGTCGTCGGAAGCAGCTCTGCTTCAGCAGCTGCTGAAAAGGGCGGGGCACTACGGGCACGGCGGCACCCTGGGCGATGAGTGGGCCGTTCGAATTGCTCGGGACTTTACGGAGCGCGTGGCGCTGCATCATACCCCGGATGGCTACCTGATGATTCCCGGATTTTTCTCTTGGGCAAATACCATTATGCTGGGGGAGAACGTCGGCGCGACGCCTAACGGACGTATGGCCGGAAAGCCCATTTCCCATGGAGCCAACCCTGATCCCGGTTTTCGCAAGGACGGAGCGCTTACCGCGATGTCCACAGCTATTGCTTCAGTACAGCCGGGCTACGGCAATACGGCGCCGTTTCAGGTGGAGCTGAACCCGACCCTGATTTGTCAGGACGACGCGGTGAGCAATGTGCTTTCCGTCATTCGAACCCATTTTGCCCAAGGCGGCACACTGATTAACGCCAATGTGATTCCGAAGGAAGAGATTCTGGAGGCTAATCAAAATCCGTCCGCGCATCCGGATCTGATTGTGCGGGTAACAGGATTTACGGCATACTTTGCCACGCTTTCGCCGGACTTCCGGCAGCTGGTGGTAGACAGGGTCATCAATTTATAAACGGGAGGAATCAAAATGAAGCAGCTGAGCCCGCTGGTCCGGGATTGGAGGAAAAATCGCTGGGTCTATCTGATGATGGTTCCGGTAGCAGTCTATTTTATCTTGTTCAAATATATTCCCATGGGATATCTGGCAATGTCATTTTATGATTTCAAACTGCTGCGCGGTTTTTCTGGAAGCAAATTCGTAGGTCTGAAGCACTATGTGAATTTCTTTTCATCCAGCAGCTTCCCCACGCTGCTGGTGAATACGGTCGTTTTCAATTTCTGGGCGATTATTGTGCAGTCTCTGGCGCCAATCGTGCTGGCGCTGCTATTGAATGAGGTGCGGAAGCCCGGACTGAAAAAAGCGATGCAAACCATTAGCTTCCTTCCTTATTTTGTTTCCACCGTTGTCATTGTATCCATGCTCAACAACTTTCTCTCCCCCTCCACAGGCATGTTGAACAACCTGCGCAAATCGATGGGACTGGAAACCGTTTACTATCTGGGATTGCCGCAGTATTTCCGCGGCGTGAACTACATTACCGGCGTATGGCAGATGATGGGCTGGAATTCTGTCGTTTACATTTCCGCCTTAACAGCAGTGGATCAGGAAATGTATGAGGCCGCTATGGTGGATGGCGCTTCCCGGCTTCAGCGGCTATGGCACATTACCGTTCCCAGCATCCGTATGACGATCGCCATCATGCTGACGCTTCAGGTAGGCAATCTTTTTGCTGCCAACGTGGAAAAGGTACTGCTTCTGCAAAACGATCTTAACCTTTCCGTTTCTGAGCTGCTGCCTACGTTTGTATACAAGCAGGGTCTTGTGAACGGCAAATACAGCTACGCGACCGCAGCAGGCTTGTTTACCTCGGTGGTAAGCTGCCTGTTGGTGGTACTGGCAAATTGGGGCGCAAAGAAAATTTCCAGCTCGGAAATGGGCGTATTTTGAGGGAGGGAATCATATGAAAAAAGAGGGCGTTCAACGAAAACCGGTCAGTCGCGACGATCGTATTTTCGACGCGGTGGTACTGACAGTGCTCTTTTTACTGATGCTGTGCTTTATCCTGCCTTTTATGAATATCATTTCGCTTTCCATCAGCGATCAGTATGCCATTATGCGGGGCGACGTTCATTTTTTGCCCAAGGGCTTCAATCTTGCTTCCTATGAGAAGCTGCTGCATACCAATGTGGTGCTTCACAGCTACGGCAATACCATTTTTATTGCGGCGACCGGCTGCGTGCTTAGTCTGCTGATGACGGCGCTGGCCGCGTATCCGTTGGTTTTCGCCCAATTCCGGCTGCAAAAGCTGTACTCCATTTTTATTATGTTTACCATGTGGTTTTCAGGCGGCATGGTGCCAACCTACATTGTAATGAGCCGCTACGGTCTGGTAGACAATATGTGGGTACTGATTTTGAACAGCCTGATCAGCGCGTATCATGTGCTGGTGCTCAAATCGTTCTACGCCTCTATTCCTCAGTCGCTGGTAGAATCGGCGAAAATAGACGGAGCCAACGATTTCCGAATTCTTTTCCAAATCGTGATTCCTCTGTCAAAGGCTGCACTGGCTACCATTGCGCTTTGGGTTGTGGTACTGCACTGGAACGATTACCTCAACGCTCTTGTATATATGCGTTCGACGGAAAATTATACGCTTCAGCTGATTATGCGAGAAATGGTGCTTTCGTCAGAAGTCAGTTCCATGTTTGACGTGGCCAATCTGGATCGCTCCGCTATTTCAGACCAGCTGAAAAACGCTGTGGTGGTATTCGTTATGGCGCCGATGATTCTGATTTATCCCTTCTTTCAAAAATACTTTGTAAAAGGCGTTATGGTAGGCGCTGTAAAAGGATAATGGTTTCATTATGACGCACCATGCGTCAATAAAAATAAGGAGGAATACTCATGAAAAAGGTTCTGTCCCTGTCACTCGCTCTTCTGGTTCTTTTCAGTTGTTTCGGCGCTATGGCCGAAAAGCAGGAGCCCTTTCCTGAAACGGTGGAATTCAGCTATCTCACCCAAATGTGGGAACCCTTCTCCGCAGAGAACAACCTGGTATCCGAGTACGAAAAGGCCATGAATGTGAAAATGGACGTAGAATGGGCCCCTGTGGATAATTACAGCACCCGCGTCCTTACCTCTCTGGCAGGCGATTTGCCCGATGCTATTATGCTGCGCAACGTATCCGATGTGGCTACGCTGGTAGATCAGGGCGCGGTGGTGCCGCTGACCGACTTGCTGAACGAATACTGCCCCAACCTGATGCGCTTTATCAGCGAGGAAGATCTGGCGTATCTGTATAATGTCGGCGACGGCGAAATTTATGTTATCCCGGCGGTAACGGATATTCCCAACATCAATACCTGGACAGTAAGACAGGATTGGCTGGACAACCTGGGAATGGAAATGCCCACGGACTGGGAAGGCTGGAAAAACCTTCTGCGCGCATTCCGGGATCAGGATGCCAACGGCAACGGCGATCCCAAGGATGAAATCCCCTACGCCGGCGAGCTGTGGCCCTTCCTGTACAGCTATGGTATTTTCGCTTCCAGTACCAATAACGGCATTTCCGCCTCCACCACGGACAGCCTGTTCTGCGTGGATGAAAACGGTAATTACACGCTCATTTTTGAGCACGGCAAGTACAGAGATTATCTGACCGAAATGGTGGAAATGTATAAAGAAGGTCTGATTGATCCGGAATTTGCTACCCGCGAAGAAACGGAAAAACGCAAGGTGATGAACAGCAATTCCTGCGGTTTGGCCTTTACTCAGGCGGAGCAGGTGCAGCTTTCTACGGATTCCCTGCGCTCCGGCGGCGTGGAAAGCGCCACTTGGGTGGGCATTGCTCCGGTTCCCGGCCCCGACGGCGTACGGGCGCTGTTTGCACGCAGCAAATTCGGTTTCTATACCGTTCTCACCACCGGCGCTGAGGAAAAAGGCAAGGTCATAGACATCCTGAAGTTCTTCAACTGGATGTACAGCGACGAGGGCATTATGCTCAACAACTACGGCGTAGAAGGCGTTACCTACAATATGGTGGACGGCAAGCCCGTGATGCTGGACAACGTGCGGGAAAGTTTCAACACCTATCGCGGCTGCGGTATGAACTTCCAGCCCATCAGTTCCCTCTGGACCGTGGACGCCTATGTTCAGGTTCTGACGAACGGAACGCCTTATGAAGAACTGCCGGAAACCCGGAAGCTCTTCTATGATGCCTTCTATCTCAACGACCCCTACTTCGTAACCTCCGCGCCCATTCTGCAAACGGAAGCCTATATTGAGAACGCCAACACGCTGCTGGCGGAAGCGGCACAGCTTCAGGCGCAGTGCATCGCGGGACTGATTACCATCGACGAGTTTTACAGCCGGTACGAAAGCTTGAAGGCCAGCGGACTTCAGGATGTTATCGATCAGGGCACGGCCGCTTATGCCCAGATGATGAATGAGTAAATAAGTCGTTCCGGAAAAGG
>ERZ857827.1458-NODE-1458-length-24052-cov-9.290495_pt1 | contig 24052 bp, 25 predicted proteins | sample MGYA00519761_ERZ857827 | MGnify/ENA primary metagenome ERZ857827 (study PRJEB31778, sample SAMEA3449370) | human gut metagenome | biome: human gut; feature: human-associated habitat; material: faeces | place: United Kingdom | collected 2010/2012 ... | reverse complement strand
GACAAAACTCTTTCGCTTTTTCCGGTCTCACATCATTGACAAACGAACAAAAAAAGAACGAAAATGTTTCTCTGCCCAAACGAAGGACCGAAAGATTTTGAAAAGATTGTTGCATGGAACATCGTAATGACAAACAAAAAATTCCGGAGTCAACAAAGCAAGTTCATTGTATATTTTCGCATGTACTGGTTGGTGTATCACATTTTAAAATCATCATAGGCAGCACATCCTTTTTTGGATAAGCATACGCTGTATTAACGACGAAAAGCTCATCTATGACGGAGAGATAGGAATATGAAAGAACTAAAATCATTTGGTGACCAATTCAACTGTTGTCACGAAAATTCATGTGGAAAACGGTCTGGATGCGGTCGATTGAACACGTCATGTTGTCCCTGCCGTGGCCCGCAAGGTCCACAGGGAGAACCTGGTCCGCAAGGTCCACAGGGAGAACCTGGTCCACAGGGACCGCAAGGCGAGCCCGGTCCGCGGGGACCACAGGGGGAACCTGGCCCACAAGGGCTACAAGGTGAACCCGGTCCGCAGGGACCACAAGGTGAACCCGGTCCACAGGGACCCCAAGGAGAACCTGGTCCACAGGGACCCCAAGGAGAACCTGGTCCACAGGGACCCCAAGGAGAGCCTGGTCCGCAAGGTCCTCAAGGTGACCCCGGTCCGCAAGGTCCTCAAGGTGAACCCGGCCCACAAGGGCCGCAAGGTGAACCTGGTCCACAAGGGCCGCAGGGCGAACCCGGCCCACAAGGGCCGCAAGGTGAACCTGGTCCACAGGGTCCGCAAGGAGAGCCTGGTCCACAGGGGCCACAAGGCGAACCCGGTCCACAAGGTCCCCAAGGAGAACCCGGTCCACAGGGTCCCCAAGGAGAAACAGGCCCACAGGGACCGCAGGGCGAACCGGCAGAAGATATATTTGCTTCTTTTTTCGTTTTTGAAATACCATTTCAAAATGGTCAACCGATTCCGTTTGTGACAGGAACGGAGGACCCAACAGGGAATATTGTACTTGCAAACAATACACAAATTGATTTGGCACCGGGATATTATGATATATCTTTTCATGTGTCAACCGTACTGGACAATGCAGGATATATGCAGGTGACGCCGTTTTATAACGGAAGTCCTCATTTGGAATATGGTATCTATTTCAAGACCAATGGGGATTTATCGAGTGCCTATGGTTCCAATGCGATCATAATTTACGTTCCAACTCAGACAAGTTTTACACTGACATATAACAGCAATGTTGAAAACCGTTCCGGAGCGGCCACAGTTGCAGTCATAAAACTGAACAGAAATGTGTAAAACGTGGTTGAAATGCAAGCAAAAAAAGAACCCCAAACGCAAAAAAGCGTTTGGGGTTCTTAACATATAAATAAAAAGGAAACAAAGAAAAAAGCTGCTTTTATGACATACATCTGATTAAAAAGAAAAAGTGCGGCGCGCCTCTTGGCTTTCAGCCCTGCTTGGTTGGTGTTGATAAACCCGTCAATTTGCAAGAAGAAATGAAACAAGAAGAGCCCCAACTACGCGTTTGCGTATCGAGGCTCTCAACTGGAGCAAGCGACGGGAATCGAACCCGCATGGTCAGCTTGGGAAGCTGAAGTTCTACCACTGAACTACGCCTGCAGATGTTGGAGCTGGTGGTGAGATTTGAACTCACGACCTGCTGATTACGAATCAGCTGCACTGCCCCTGTGCTACACCAGCATAAACAACATGAAAGTATTATACTATATTTGCCATGTCTTGTCAAGAACAATTCGAAAGAAAAAAGAGAAAAATGAAAACCACATCATGTGCTTCAATATATAAATAAGTGTGGTGCACGCAGATAGTCTACACTTGCTTTTTGGTAAAAAATGTGATATAATACCCACTCATGTTGCATGTGTTCATGATGATAGAATGATGTAACACGAATCAATAAAAAAGTTATAAAACATGTGAAAATCTGAGGTTTTTGTGATGTCACTTGAATTGGTGAAACAGTATTTGGAATCATATGGTCTTTCGGATCGCATCTTGGTTTATGATGCATCCAGCGCTACCGTTGCACTTGCTGCAAAAGCCATTGGTACAGCGCCGGAGCATATTGCAAAATCTTTAACGTTTGGTGTGGACGGCGGTTGTGTTATGATTGTGATGGCAGGAGATGCACGAGTGGATAATGCCAAATTTAAAGCACTGTTTCACACAAAATGTACCATGCTCTCTGCACAACAGGCACTGGAGTTCACCGGACATGCCGTGGGCGGTATTTGCCCGTTTGCGTTACCGGAAGAGGTACGTGTGTTTTTTGACGTTTCGTTGCGCCGATTTGATACGATTTATCCGGCGGCGGGGAGTGCGAACAGCTGCGTTCGACTGACACCGTCGGAGCTTGCACAGTGTGTGGAGCGCGCCCAGTGGGTAGATGTCTGCCGCGGTTGGCAAGAGAACAACCAGACTACTTAATGAAACCTTCTGTATTGCGTAAAAGCACGTTTGGTTAAAAAAACAAGTCCGAGAAATGCGGAAGTCAACTTTTTACATCACGGTACATGAACATACCGGCAATTGCATAAGTATAAAATGCCGCGCGCGTATCGCGCAGAACGGAGAGAATTATGGTAGTCATAGAATGTTTGAAAGCACTGTTGTTTGGTATTGTGGAGGGAATTACGGAATGGCTTCCCATTTCCAGCACGGGTCACTTGATTTTGCTGGAAGAATACATATCTTTTAATGGTGTACGCGAGGGTTTTTGGAGCGTCTTTGAAGTCGTTATTCAGTTAGGCGCCATTTTGGCGGTGTTGGTGCTTTTTTGGAACCGTGTTTGGCCTTTTTCCAGAAAGGGAGAAGTGCTTGGAATGATCAAGCGGGAACAGCTGCAGTTGTGGATCAAAATTTTGATTTCTTGTGTTCCCGCAGCCGTCGTCGGTTTGTTGTTTGACGATCAGATCAATGATTTGTTTTACAATTCTGTTACGGTGGCAATCATGCTGATTGTGGTTGGTGTTGCCTTTATATTGGTGGAGCAGCACAACAAACATACACAGGCTAAAGTGACCACTCTCAGCGGCATCACATATTCTCTTGCATTTGCCATCGGGATGTTTCAACTGATTGCTGCGGTGTTTCCCGGTACTTCACGTTCCGGGGCGACCATTCTCGGCGCATTGCTGTTGGGGATTGGAAGAAAAGCAGCGGCAGAGTATACATTTGTGCTGGGCATACCGGTGATGTTCGGCGCATCCTTGTTGCGTGTGGCAAAATTTGGATTGTCGTTTACCGCATTGGAATATTTGATTTTGCTTGTTGGTATGATTGTTGCATTTGTCGTGTCGCTGATATGTATTCGTTTTCTTATGGATTATATCAAAAAACACGATTTTAAAATTTTCGGATGGTATCGGATTGCACTGGGTATTGTGGTACTCACGGTGTTTTTGTTGCAGCTTTGAACGCATGGACAATTGACAGGTTTGTCTGTTGCTCTTTTTGCTTGTAAAGATTCCATCTGTTTTTATGGGATGTTTTGGCAACCGTTGCAAATAGTGAAAAATCACAAGTGTTTTGTTACAAATTATTATCAAAAGATCGCTGGAATCGGTTCGTTATTTTCGTTAAGATAGCCATAGCAAAACGGAAAGGACGAACCGATTTTTATGTCAAACCGATTGTCAAGTGATGCAAAGCCGCGGAGTCATGCGTTCCGTGTGGTACTTTTGCTGCTTGTGATTTCTTTTTGTTGTGCTGTTTTGGCCGCATGTGATACTTCATCTTCGAACGCACAAACGGGTCCCACAGAAGGTGAAAAACTTTCTTCTTTTCACTATGATCAGCCTGCGTTTACCGTATATGTTGGCAGTTATGGTTGGGTAACGGATGATATCTGGTGTGAAGAAAATGATGAAGATGCAGAGCAAGCACTTGGAAAACCAGTGTATGAAGCAGTGTTGAAACGGATGCAAGTCATGCAGGAGCAGTATCATGTCACGTTGGCACTCACCGGTGCCCAGGACAAAAGTCCATATACGGAGATTACCCAACAAATCAATGCCGGACAAACGTCGTTTCAGGCCATCATGACACAAGGTAGCACATGTTATACCCTCGCATTGGAGGGATATTTGCAGGATTACCATACACAGAACGGCATTGATTTGAAGAGCGATGTCTGGGATCAAAATTTTGTCAAGCAGCTTAATATCAATGATCGGTTGTATTTTTTGCTTGGCGATATTTCATTGCTGGACGATCGTTCGACGCATGCCATTGCATTTGACAAAAGTTTACTTGACAGCCTTGCGGGTCTTCCCGATACGGAGACGTTGTATGAGCTGGTACAAAATGGTGCATGGACATTGGATCGAATGATCGAATATGTGCAAATTGCAGCGGCAGATTTGGATGGCGATGGCACAATTACTTCGCAGGATCGCGTAGGGCTGGTTTATCGTCAAACTTCCGGAACAGGTTTTTTGCAGGGATGCGGTGTGCCGATTGCCGAAAACGATGGGAACGGCAACGTTACGCTTTCGTTTATGCGTGAGAAAACGCCGGTTGTGTGGGACAAATTGTTGACATTGATCGACCCTGCGTATTCAATCAATGATGATATGGAAGGCGTATCCGTCAGTACCTTGATGGGAGAAGATCGATGTTTGTTTTTGGCGGAGTACGTGGATTCATTGTATGAGTTGCGCCGCCATGAAATTGACTTTGGTGTCCTTCCCATGCCCAAATATGATGAAACACAATCGCAGTATATTTCTCCTTCCCATGATTACGGTACCAACTTTTTATGTGTTCCGGTCACCAATTCTGATATTTCTGATACTTTAACGGTGTTGACGTTGCTTGCACAGCAAGGAAAAGAGCTGCTCACACCTGCATTTTATGAAAATTTGTTCGGTGATCAGGCTGAAACGTCCCAAAATGAGATTGCCGTATTGGATTTGATCTTTGATACAAAATATTATGATCTGGGCACCTATATGAACTGGGCTAATTTTTCTGTTAAATTGATGCAGGCCTGGAACCGCCGTTCTTCTGATATTGTCGGATTGTATGAGACGTATGCAAATCGAATCCAACGACAAATTGATAAAATTGATTCGTATGACACGTTTGCACCGTCATAAAGGATGTTATGATCGTTCTTGCTTGATAAAGGACATATTGATATTGCCCCCAACGCAAAACCACAATTCGTTTTGTCGTTGGGGGCATGATTTTTTGATAGGCAACTGCTGGTTTTATAGCAGTCCCAATGATATTTTAAGAATTAAAATACGTAACACAGATGCATCGATGCGTTCTTGGGTGATTTCTCCGTTTTCCACTGCAGCAATCACGGCAGGAATTTGTGTTTCAAAATCGGTACAGCACAAAAGATCGTTTCCGGCAAGCACCGCCTGTACGGCTACGCGGCTGTCATCTGCGAATGCGCGTACCCCTTGCATTGCCAGATCATCTGTGATGATCACACCTTGAAAGTCCAGATCTTTGCGTAAAATATCATGCACTTTTGCGGAAAGAGAAGCGGGCAGGGAGGGATCCATGCAGTTGACAATGTTATGCGACACCAAAACCATGTCGGCGCCTTGTTCAATTCCGGCTTGAAATGGGAGAAAATCTGAGGAAAGAAAGGTGTCATATGGTCTGTTATCATAGGCGACACCTGTGTGCGTATCGGCATTGTTGCCATATCCCGGGAAATGTTTTAATACACTGCCCATTTGTTGTCGTTTCATTTCGCCGACCACGGTGGATACATATTCTGCCGTTTGTTCTGCGTCTTTTCCGAAACTGCGGTCATAAATAAAATCGTTTGGATTTTGCGAAACATCACATACCGGCGCAAAATTGAGATTGATGCCAAGTTTGTGCAACAGTTCACTTTTTTCCTGTGTGTCAGAACGGATCCGTTCCATCCCACCTGTTGTATACAGCGCCTGCGGCGATAAAAAAGGGGAAGCACGTAAATTGGGATTGCTGCTCACGCGATTGACCGTTCCGCCCTCCTCGTCTACACCGATGAATAGGGGGATGTTTGATGCGTTTTGATAGTTTTGAATGTCGGAGATGACTTGCGCTTCTGTTTTATTGGCAAAATCACGACCGAACAGGATATATCCGCCAGGATGATAGGTTGTAACCGCACGCACCGCGTTTTGCGACGGACAGCGAGCAATGAACATTTGCCCCACTTTCTCTTCTAAGCTCATCTGTGACAATTGTTCTTTTGCACGTATTTCTATTTCCTCTTGGAGTTTTTGTTCTGCTGTTTGTTTGACAACAACGGAGGTGACTTTGGCTGTTTGCACAGAGAGCGTCGCGTCAAGAACACCTGTGTAGGTGATACATACCGTGTCCCCGATATTGACTTTGTTTTCTTCTGTGTCTGATATCAAATCTGCGATGGAAAATACATAGGAAGCATCGGCGGTTTCAACGGTTAACGTGTTCATTGCCGTTTCTCTTACCACACCGATCAATGTTTTTTCCGTGACAATTGTTTGTGCAGTCGTTTCGACTGCCTGTGTGTCGGTCGGCAATGGCTCGTTTTTGTCCACACCGTTTCGATTCCACAGAAGAAAGGCGGCGAAAACAATCAGACATATCAGTGCGAAGAGGAACAGAAAGATCCATATCCGTTTGTGCCGTTTTGCGGCAGATTTAGATTTTCTCATATATGGTTTCCTTTAAAATACAACTTTTTATTTTACCCGCCATTTTTGTTTTTGTATGGAAACATAGTTGATTAGAATATATGCGAAGATCAATACAAGGATACTTGCAGATAAAATCAAATACATCATTGGGATGCTCACGTCATGCCCGCCAAAAACCGGGTTGCAGTCCATGGATGTTTTGATCGTGTCAATGACTTGTGTGGGTGTGCCGGCATCATGCATTTGGGCAAGTACCCCGCGTACGGTGTGATTGCGCAATAAGGAAGTCCCATAGGTGCCGGGCAAAAACAACAACGCCTTTTGCAAACCGTCACCGTAAGAAGAAATGGGCATGTATGCGCCGCAAATAAATCCATATCCCGCGCTGATGATTGTACCGACGGCGGAAATTTGCCCCTGTGTGGACAAAAAGAAATGAATGACGGAGGAAAGGGCTGTACCGAATAAAACAAGCAGACCAACATCCAAGAAAAGAGAAACAACGTCGGAAAGGGAAAGGTACCAGCCAACCGCCCAGAGATAGAGGAATGATATGATCATTGCCGCAATACAGATGAGCATGGTGCATAGAAACGATGCAAAATAATAGCCCATGGAGAGAACGGATGGTTTGACGGGAGACATCAGCAAATCCTTGATTGTCCCGTTTGCTTTGTCTTGTACCATGAGAAAATTTGTGCAAAAAGCAACGGTTACACATGATACGGTGAGCAGGGAAGAAATCAGTTGTGCGCCGACCAAACCGTTCATCATTTGATCGGTGATTGACGGCAGGGATGGCAGAGAGGCGGCAAATGAGTCACGGTAAATATTTCCCAAAAATGAAACGTATAGGAAAAGTAAGATCGCCGGGGTGATGAGAGCGGAAAAAAACATACCTTTATCTTTGAAAAACAATTTGATATTTCGCTTGATCAGCAGCAAAAGGGTGTTCATTTTTTCACACCTCCCGTCAGCGTTTTACCTGTCACCGCAAGAAAGACATCATCCATTTTTCCTTTGGTAATTTCATAATCTTGAAAGATTTCCGGGTGGCGGATAATCAGCTCTGTCGCTTTTCCGGTGTTTGGTACATACAGACGAAAGCCATCTCGCATCGGCGTGTAATCCATATTCAATGTTTTTACAGTATCTTCATTGACACCGTACAACGTGATAAAATCACCGGTATAGGCATTTTTCAGTGCCAACGGCGTGCCTTCCGCCGCAATTTTACCCGAATCGATGATTACCACATAATCTGCTTGCGCCGCTTCTTCCATGTAATGTGTTGTCAAAAATACCGTCAGATTTTCATCCCGTCTCAATTGGGCAATGACATCCCAGAGCAGTTTACGTGTTTGTGGATCAAGTCCGGTAGTCGGTTCGTCCAAGATGAGAATCTTTGGCCGATGTAATAACGATCTTGCAATGTCGATGCGCCGCCGCTGACCGCCGGAAAGTTTTCCCACGACACGTTTGAGCAAATCATCAAAGGCAAGCATTTTGGAAAGGGTTTGAAGCCTTTCATGAAACGCTTTTTTTGTGATCCCGTAAAGCGCCGCACGGCTTTCCAGATTGTCGTATACGCTCAATGCGCTGTCCAGTACGGAGTTTTGGAAGACAACGCCAAGGATACGTTTCATGTGCGATGCGTCTTGATCCAAGTTGTGTTGATCGATCACGATGGTTCCACTGTCTTTGGGCAATTGGGCACACATCATGTGAATGGTGGTCGATTTTCCCGCACCGTTGACACCCAAAAAGGCAAACAACTCACCCTGTTTGACACGGAAGGTCAGATCTTGTACGGCGTGGATTTTCCCGAATCGTTTGTCGAGATGATCCACGGCAATGATGTTTTTTGTCTGATTTGTTTCGGCCATCAATGACATTCTCCTTTGTCATGTTGAAAAGGAGGGAAGGGCGGTGCCCAACTCTCCCAGCGGTATACGATAAGTTGAGCATACAATATTTTCTTTCAAAAGTCAAGGCTTATCATTGACACATGCTGCGCTGTGCGTTAAAATAGACAAAGAACATTTATACTTTTTTTTACAGGTGCGACGTCGATCACTGTGTGCGAGGGGTGTCTCATCTGTTGTTTGATGGGGAAAGGAGTGCAGATATGAAACAGATCACCCTTGGTTCCACGCACATTTGTGTTTTGCAAAACGCATTCGGAGCTTTGCCCATTCAGCGCGTCGATTTACAGACCGCCACACAGATTTTGCAAAGATCATATGACGACGGTATGCGGTTTTACGACACCGCACGTGCATACAGCGACAGCGAGGAAAAAATCGGACATGCGCTGTCAGGCGTTCGTGAACATATTTATATTGCCACCAAGACCCAGGCGCATACGGCCGATGCATTTTGGAACGATTTGAAAACTTCTTTGCGTCTGCTGCAAACGACGTATGTCGATATTTATCAGTTCCATTGCGCGGATACCTGTTTTTCTCCCGACGACGGCAGCGGCATGTATGAATGTATGCAACAGGCAAAGTCGGAAGGATTGATTCGTCATATCGGCCTGACAACGCACAAATTGCAGGTGGCACGTGATTGTATTGCATCCGGCTTGTATGAAACGTTGCAATATCCCCTCAGCTATCTTTCCTCCGATGAAGAGATTGATTTGGTGCATCAGTGCCAAAAGCAAAACATGGGCTTTATTGCCATGAAAGGGCTTGCAGGTGGATTGATTACCAATGCGCGTGCAGCATGTGCGTTTCTCACGCAGTTTGATAACGTGTTGCCGATCTGGGGGATCCAAAAAGCGGAGGAGCTGGAAGAATGGCTCTCCTTTATACAGAACACACCTGTTATGGATGAAGAAATATCAAACTTTATTGCACAGGACAAAACAGAGTTGAACGGCGAATTTTGCCGCGGTTGCGGATATTGTATGCCATGCCCGGCCGGTATTCTGATCAACAACTGCGCCCGTATGTCCCTCATGCTGCGCCGTGCGCCATCCGCGCAATGGCTCAGCCCCATCTGGCAGGCAAATATGGAAAAGATCAAGGACTGCTTGCATTGCGGGCAGTGTATGAAAAAATGTCCGTATGAACTCAATACCCCGGCACTGCTTAAGAAAAATTATGAGGATTATCAGCGCGTGTTGCGCGGCGAAGTGACGGTTTGAGATAAAATGAGAGAAATAAGATGCGAAACAAAAGGCGCGTAACGTAGCTTGTAGCGCGCCACGGAAAATGAAAAAGAGCGGGAAAATATGGGAAATCATACGAATACAACGAGCCACAGAAAAGACGAGGATTGTATTTGACACAGGAAAGGAACAGCAATTTATGAATGGAAAGAATCATCCAGTGGGAACCAGACGCAGAAACATGAAGCAAAAAAGACGCAAGCCCATTTCTCCGCTTGTCCTGTTTGCTCTTTTGATTGTTGTGATTTCCTGTGTGATCGTAATATTTGTTGCCAAAAACCGATCTGAAACGGACGCGTCAAACAATTTGCAAAATCTGCCGCCTATGACGACAAATGAAGAAGATGTGACAGGTGAAAGCGCTTCGGAAATAGAAACGCCGGTACCGAATTTTGATCAAGCCGATACCATTTCGACGGATATTGGGGCTGCAAATGCTGTTTTGATGCAGGCAGACACCCACGCTGTGTTGTATCAAAAAGAGGCGCGTGCGAAGATCGCGCCCGCCAGTACCGCCAAGCTGATCACAGCGTTAACCGTGCTTGATATCTGTGCACAGGACGACGTGGTTACAGTCGGAACGGAAATTATGATGATGCAGCAGGATGCGTCAAGAGCATGGCTCAATCAGGGCGACACGCTCACGATTCGACAACTTCTCATCGCTTTATTGCTTCCGTCCGGAAACGATGCTGCTTATACGCTTGCCGTCCATACCGGCAGAAAAATTGCCCAAGATGACAATTTGACAGAGACACAAGCTGTAGAGGTGTTTATGGAAGCGGTCAATGAAAAGGCAAAATCGCTTGGTGCTGTGAACTCGAATTTTGTCGTCCCCGATGGGTATGACGCGGATGGGCAGTATACGACGGCTGTTGATCTTGCCATGATTGCAGATGCATGTTTGGATAACGCATGTATCGCACAGTTGATCGGCACTTACCGATCATATGAAAAATGGACGAGCGGAAGGGAAGTCACCTATTACAATACCAATCAGCTTCTTGATTCTTCAAGCCCTTTTTATTATCCCGAAGCCATTGGTATTAAGACGGGATCCACCGGCCTTGCCGGCGACTGCCTGGTCTCGGCGGCAGAGATCAACGGAAAAACATATATCTGCGTGGTTATGGGAGCCGCAACGAGTGATGCCAGATACCAGGATAGCATTCAAATTTATGACGCGATCAAGTCGGCACAATAGGCTTTGCCCCTATATGGGAAGACATTGCATCAATGGGTAAAATAGACAGAACAAAGAACATAAAACAACAAAAGCAGACAAGTATCAAATACTTGTCTGCTTTTGTATCTTGTCCGCAATCATATTTTGCAGCACGGTCTTTGGCTTGGGTGTGCAAACAGCGCATGCAAAAACATGCAATGACGGCAAAAAACGAAGCTATCGCTGTCAACATAGATTTTCACAGATTGTTGTTTGCCGCAATTCTTCCCAGGCGTTTTTTAAGATCAGCTATTGTCAATTCATTACTTAATGAACCTTCTTTTTGAGAATCAGCAATTCGAATGCAAGCACAACGGGAAACACCGTTGCAAAAAGTAGACCTGTTTTAAGATTGCCACCTGCCATTTCGGAAAGCCCACCTACCATAGAAGGACTAACCATAGCGCCTAAATCCCCGGCTAAAGCCAGGAATGCGAACATCGCAGTACCACCTCTTGGGCATTTTTGTGAAGAGATACTGATAGAACCCGGCCACATCATGCCGACAGCCAAACCGCAAAGCGCACACCCTGCCAGTCCAAGAATCGGAGATGATGACAAGGAGGCCAGTAGATAACAACCGGCACACATGACGCCACAGATGAGCATAATGTTGTTCAAGTTAAGTTTCTCACTGAATTTACCATACAGCATACGGGATATACCCATAAACATTGCAAACAAGCCTGGCCCTGCTAAGTCGCCGACCGTTTTGGAAACGCCAAGTGCAGACTCAGTAAAAGCAGATGCCCATTGCGCCATCGTGGCTTCGGATGCACCAGCGCATACCATGAGGATAATGATGAGCCAAAACAACGGTAATCTGAGTAGTTGACCGATGGTCATACTCTTACCCTCTTCAACCAACCGTTCAATGGGGCAGTTTATAAAGTTAAATGTATTAAATAACGGTATCAGTGCCCAAATAATCGTAAGTATTTTCCAATTTTCCACGCCAAAGGCAACGAAAAAGAGTGTAGAGCCTAAAATGACACCCAGTGCGCCCCAACAATAGAAGGAGTGCAGGAGACTCATCATGCCGTCCTTATTTTCAAAGGGACAGGCCTCGACAATCGGGCTCACCAAAACTTCAATCAGACCACTGCCTATGGCATAAAACACCACCGAGATCAGAATACCCACAAAAGGAATGGGTAACAGTTCCGGCAGGAATGTCATGGATATAAGACCGACAGCTGATAATACTTGGGATGCCACCACACAAGTACGATATCCGATTTTGTCGGCAAATTTGGTAGCCGCAAGGTCAATCAGCAATTGCGCGAGATAGAAGACAAGCGGAATCATTGCAATTTTTTCAAGTGTGATCCCGTATGTACTTTTGAATGTTAAAAATAAGAGTGGAGCAAAGTTTGCGGATATCGCCTGTGTCACAAAGCCAAGATAGCAGGCGACAAGTGTTTTTTTGTAATTCTTTTGTTTTGTCATGATGATTCCCTTTCAAGGTTAAAGCTGTCATTCTCGACCTGCATTATATCATCATATGATACCAAAACAAAGGCACAGAAACGCCAAAAGCAAGCACTATTTACCCAAAACGCGATCTTGACTGGGTGCATATCCATAAATTTCCTTATATTTGCGACTGAAATAATTTGATGAATGAAATCCGCAAGCAAAGCTGATTTCCTGAAGGGTAAGCGTTTTTTCTCTCAATAATCTGTGCGCAATTTGAAGACGATATTGGATCAGTGTATCAACAGGTGAGCATCCCATATAGGTGTGGAAGCAACGCCCGGCTTCACTACGACTGATATGAGCGGCATTTGCAATATCGTCAAGGGTGATGGCTTCCGTATAATGTTCATAGATGTACATCAGCATTTTTTGGAGTCGTATCTGACTTTTCATCTGTATGCGTGCGGCTTCGTATTTTGGAAAACGATCAAAATTACAAAATATATACTCAAAGATACGACTGATGTTGCGCTGTACAGCCATTTCATAACATTGCATTTGGTTGCTGAATACACGGTAGGTATCTTTTATGAAATGGTTCACATCGCTGTGTGCACAGTTTTCGTGCCGGAATACGATAAAGGGTAATGAATTACAATGCGCAATGGGTTGAATATATTTTTGATAAATTGTGGTGTGTTCAGGAGCGATCGCAATACCGGAAAAGACAATGTTGGGCATCGGATCGGGACGATCACCGGACAACTGTCTGATTCTGTGTAACATGTTTCCGTTGACAAAGATACTATCCCCCGCCTCCAAAATGATATGTTGTTGCCCAATTTGGTAATGCAAAACACCACTTGCAGCAGTCGCTATTTCAAATTCGGGATGCCAATGAAAAGGACCCGCCCAATTTGGTAATGCAACCAATTCATCGTGATAATAGGTGATAGGAAATTCTGATTCTTTGTGCGGAATTCGTTCTCGTAATTGATGGTCAAGTATGATAGGCATGAATTTATCGCTCCCATATCACTCACAATGATCATGATATCATTTATTTGTGCCCTCTTTTTCGCTATATGAAAAAGCGGGAAAGGTGTGTCTTCCGGTTTTTGTTTCGTCAAATGTCCGCTGTTCTATCTCATTTTGAAATGCCCAGAGCGAGAACAATCGCGTCATCTGTCTTGGTATTCTGTAAAACCGTATTTTTTAAGATGAGTGATATACAGACTAAAAAACTTTCACCAAATGTTTTCAGTTCATATTCTCGTTTTCAAAATAGGTTGCTTTCGTCTCAGATACTCTTAAAACGAAGCCTCAAGGCCTAGCGTTGCGTGGCTATTATCATCGGGAGTTTTTCTAACCAAACAAACAACCGTCACGATATGCGAATCATTGTCCAAACGTGTATTAAATTATTTCCAATAATAAATAATTTAAACTGAATTGTTTTAAGCCACCAACTTTTAATCACGACCGTTATCCTATAATTGCTAAAAACCTGTTATATATTTAAATCCATATATGCAGATCATAATCTTGTCCCGTAATTTGATGGGCGTATTCTGCCCCTATCACGATTCCTACCGATGATAAAATGCAACTATTTATCCCACTATCATTCCAATATGTAAATATGTCTTTCATTTCTGGAACTAAGTCTTCAACAAGCTTTTGAGCATCTTCGTCTGACATAATATTTTCATCAAATAATTTCATTAAAATGTCGTAATATTTTTGCTCGGGCTTAATTCTTTGAGTTAAATCATCCTTGCTGATCGCATTTATTTGAAACATCTCTGTATTATTTAGACATCTGATAAATAAATCAGGATATATATCGTTTAAATTATTGTCGTTCTCATCTTTAGGAATATCAGATTGCGATATACCACGCATAAACAAACCTGCGTAATTACTCTTGAAGTAATCAATCATATTATTGCTCAAAACTGATTGTTGACCGCATCCGGTAAAACTTAGATGTTGAAATTCCGAATCTTTTTTGCTAACACCACTACAAAAAATAGGTATTATCGTATCTTTTATAAAAGCAGCAAATGTCGCATGACTATTAACGGTAATTTGTCGTGTATGCTTTATAATAAATGCTAATGCCAATGATGCTATTTGCGATTGTATCAATTTAGGAACAACATGAATTGCCTCACCCAATGAAATTTGTAATAAACTTCTCGAAGATTCAGAAATACGTTTTACAAGAATATCTGACAATAGCTCTGATAATTCTGGGGTTCCAGCTTTTATGTACGCTTTTTGTGCTTCCAAATAATCAAACTGCATTGCAGGATTTCTGAATTCAGCCAAAGTCTGAGCATCGTCCATGTTCTCTTCTTTTAATTTCTGCACAACACGCTCAAAAAGCTCATCATTGCGTTTCTGAGCTTCACCCAAAGCCTCCGCATGATATTTTGCAATTTCATCGCGGACTATTTCATAGCATAACTCTTTTGTGTCATTGTACCCAAGTCCCTGCTTTATAACCATAGGACCATAGTTTACGCCAATTTCTACGCCATGATTTTCACCATCATTTTTAACGGTAACTGAAGAATCATTTCCAAATTTCACCTGTGTTCACCCCAGATATAATACCTTGGTTATTCCCATCATTTTTTATACTTACCTTTCCGTGATTTTGAATATTGCCTTTTCCGGATATGTGGTTATTTAGTTTCTTGACTTCATTTTTGGCCGATAATGCAGCAATAGTGGAAATTATAGCTGTGATCGTACTAATAGCCGCCAAAATTAAATTTGCAATTTCCATGTTCGCACCTCGTTATATCATATTAAAACACTTCAACGCTTCCGTAATCGCCGCTTCCTTTTCTGGCGGGCACTGCGGCACTTGTGCATCTTCCTTCTTTGACAAGTTGTAATTCTGTCCTACATTCAGTCCACATTTTCTCTTAACCTGAGAAATGTACAGAGAAGATACCTTTAACCCCGTATGCTCCAAAACATATGCCTTGATCTCATCATAAGTAGTCTGACTCTCAGCAGCAGTCAAATTCAGCTTGTCCATCTTAATCTCAACCTCCATATGTTGCTTCGCATTAAGTTTGGACAATAAGCATACCGTCTCAACGGTATTACCTTTTTCCCACAAGAGCCGCCTTACCTCTTGACCATCCCGATATATTGGGAAATTAAACTCTATTGACTTCAAAGGCTGCTCTGACTCCCCATTTGGATATATCTGAATTTCTTTTATGAGATAAGTAATAAGGCTTTTCTTTTCCTCGTCACTTATTATATCATAGAGCTTTCCGAAATTCAGCATAAGCTTGTAAATATTGTCCAGAGTGATTGCTTCCATTTCGATAGAACTTTTTCTCAGCTTTGCATCTTCAATCCGTTCTTCCAACTCGACAATCGTATCATACAATCCATCAAGCCTTAATGTCATGTCGTGGATTTTTCTTTCTCTGAAACGAGCATCAATAGGCAGATTATCAATTTCTCGCTCCAGACGGGCTTTATTCAAATCTACTTCTTTCAGCTTGCTCTCATAATTGGCAAGTTCCTTATCAATAGCAGTGGTATCGGTCTGTACGCCAATACGCTTTTCTATCTCTTTTGCAAAATATTTATCACTTACCAATTCTTTAACAGCTTCAATTACAAGTGGTTCAATGTCTGTTTTTCTAAGCGATGCCTTGTAATCACAATGATGCCCTCGCTCCTGCTTGTTCCTACCGCAGATATAATAGTAAACTTCTTTGTATGTGCCATCTTTATTCGTCCACGCATGTTTATTCGTATACATTGAGCTTCCACAAAGAGGACACTTTAATATTCCCGTCAACAGATGTGACCTGTCCTTACCTATTTTGGACGGCTGCTTAATTCCTGTTGCCATACGTTTTGTGTGAGCTTTTTGCCATAATTCTTCGCTAACTATTCCTTCGTGTTGTCCATCTTCCAGAATATAATCATCTGTATGAACCTGCTTATATTCATTTTTTGTGCCTTTTACCTTTTCTCGTGTTCTTCTGCCATAAGCAATCTTACCACAATAAACAGGATTATCTAATATCAACCTTATGAAATGGCTGCTCCATGTTTCTAACGTTCCATTCTGACGAGGTATCTTTTTTATTCCTTGCAGATTAAGATATTTTGCTACTCCGCCAAGCCCTACGTCTGAATTAGCAAACTTATCAAATATGATTCGGATTGCTTCAGCTTCGGTTTCTTCTATTAGGAGCTGATTGTCTTTCAGATAATATCCATACGGAGCAAAACCGCCGTTCCAACCTCCCTGTCTTGCTTTTTCTCTGCGTCCGTTCATTGTCTGTTCAATGATATTTTCTCTTTCAATTTCTGCAACCGCAGATAATACAGAAATTAAAAGTTTTCCGCTTGTCTGTGATGAGTCAATACCTTCCTCAATACAAATAAGATTTATTCCATACGACTGTACAAACTCCAATGAATTTAGAATATCTGCTGCGTTTCTTCCAAATCGTGAAAGTTTATAGACCAGAATATAATCTATCTCCAATCCGTTCTTTATATCGGAAAGCATCTTCTTAAAAGCAGGTCTCCCCTCAATAGATTTCCCCGATTTACCTGCATCTTCATATATACCAACAATCTCCATTTCCTCTCTGTCAGCAAATCGCTTCAGGCTATTCTTCTGCCCTTCAAGGCTATATCCGTCCACCTGCATTTCAGTACTTACTCTCGGATATAAGACACATTTCTTTCCTTCTCTGTTCATCGTACCACCTCCATAAATTTATAGGGAAATGTGATATGTAAGGCTGCGTAACCTACGCAGCACAATCCAATTCCTGCAAAACAGTCTTTCCGTATTTTTCAACTATCTGCACCATAACATTGATAAAAGAATTGAATATTTCGGTTTCATCTTTCAACTGTTCGTTTTTCAGTTCTGTATTTTGAATAAAATTTTCATTTCCCATAAACGAATACCTCCGCTAAAGCTAAAACGGCTGTACCTCTAAATTATAGAAATACAGCCGCCATTTTACCAATGTGCAAATATATCCCTCATACCTGCTTTACACATTTTTTCATATTTTTTTAAGTGCAACACTAATAGCAAGAGCCTTGTCAACTCTTGCCATTATGCTATTGGGCATCATTCCCATATACTGTTTTAACCTCTGCTTATCAATCGTCCGTATCTGCTCAAGCAGGATAACAGAGTCCTTGTCAAGCCCTTCATAATCACTTACTGGGGTATGTGTTGGCAACTTTGCTTTTGTGTGTACTCGGCTCGTAATTGCTGCAATGATTACCGTCGGGCTGTGCTTGTTTCCTATATCATTGGAAATGATAAGTACAGGTCTTGTGCCGCCTTGTTCTGAGCCAATAACGGGGTTAAGCTCTGCATAGTAAATGTCGCCACGCTTAATATTTCTTTCCATTGTGTTTTACCTCCCATCTGGATTCAGGCAGATTAGTTCTGCCTATGTAGGCAGCCAAACAAAAGGAAGTATTTAAGGTCGGAAGAATATTATCAATATCTCTGTTCTTATGACCACCTTTCGTTTGGCTGATATGATAGAAGCATTTCAATTTGTCCTCGACACCCCGAAATGCTATGGGAAGTCGCCAAACGGTCAGCAGCGAACTGGCGCCACGGGAGTTCCACCCCAACTGTCGTTCTGACAGAGCCGCCCTCATTGCCTGCGACGGTTTTTTCACGCTCGGACTGTGACTGGACGGGAGTATCATTATCCTCTTTGTGGGTTATGGCGAAATCGGGAGCTGCCCGATATTTTGAGTCGGTAAAGATAGGCTCACCACCTTTCAATCGCTCGCTGCCGCTTGGCAGGTCGTGGCGTACCGCTGCACACGCTTATGCTCATCACAATCACAAAGAGAAAGTATTTGGCGAATGGGTATTCGGTTGTCAAGGAGCTATCCCGTTTTCGCCACACAAAGGAAAACAGGGTAAGAGGTTTTTGTCCTCTCACCCTGTAGCCCGTGGGAATATTCAATTTTCCCCTCTACTCAAAAAACTTTTTTAATTTTTCTTTGAGCCTATCCATTCTTCTGTAAACAGCTTTTTCAGTAATATCCAGATACACCGCAATTTCACGGGTTGAATATCCTTGTATCTTCATCAAAGCAATCTGCAATGTAAGCCTGTCTACCTTAATCAAGATTTGATATAGGCATTGATTTTCAATGCTGTCCAGAAAATCCTCAACCGTTTTCACTTCGGGTTGCGTAGTATCTTCGGCAAGCTCGTCAAGATATGTACCTGTTTCCTGCACTCGCTGATAATACCGTCTGTCTGAATTAAAAATCGCCCAATCGTGAACACGGAGCTTTTCTATATCGTCCTCATTAACCCCCAAGCTCCGTAACTGTTTTTCCTCGGCTTCTTTCCAGAGCCGCCATTTCTTTTCTTCTTTGGCTTTGTTGTATGCCATATTGTTTCCTCCAATCTGAATTTTTTTTAAAATCCAGATTGGCAGGCGGTGAACGGCAACCAACGCAAGAAATAGCCTTGTTTTGTGTTAAGACATTTTTCGACAAACAAAAAGCCGCAAAGGTACTAAGACCTCTACGGCAATGAGCGTAAACATATCTATAATCAAGAGATGTAATCTCTGCTTGTAAAATGTAAGAGTGCCACGAGTAAGTGATGATTTTTTCTAAAAGATAATCTTCACTCCACTGTGACACTCCGTAAATAGTAGCTGCTTCTGATGAGCAGCATTGCGGTCATATGCGACCATCGCATAAAAAATCCCTCCAAACTCGAAAACGGGTTCAGAGGGAAGTTAAATTTTCATCTGGGCATGTTTATACTGCCCACCAAAGCACCGTTTTTTTATTTGATGGGCTTGCTTCATATTGATTTTAAAGCTTATCTTACTTGATGTTTTGAAAATGCCTTATGGGAAATGATTGAACCTATTACTACTAAAGCAATCGCAACAGGAATAGACCATACTGCATAAAGCATACCATTGTGCATTTGTTCAACAGACATTATGGAAATATACTGTGAATAGAAAAGGGGCATCAGCACAATAATTCGATATAATGCACTTGTTTCAGAGATAGGAAGCATTATCGGTATCACATAAATAGCTGCTGAAATTACAAACGCTATCATTTGACTTTTACAAACAGCAGACAGAATTAAAACTATTCCTGTTACACTGATTGCACTCATAAACGCCAACAGGATTTGATACTTTAATACTGTTCCGCAAGTAATATTAAATGGAATATACCCTTCTAAAAAATCTATTGGAGCAAAAAGGATAGAGCAGTCCAGCCCTTCTGTTCCATAAATAGCAACCGCAATAAGCAAATTGAAAATAACAACCAAAGTCGTTATGAAAACGGCTGAAAGTAAACTTGCTAATACTTTTGCCGTGGCACATTTTGTCTTTCCGTATTTACTTGTCAAAATAATGTTATCCACTCCACCATACTCGCCAGAGAAAACAGGAGCAATTAGCAAAATAATTACTAATGAAAGGACAATAAAAATCTTCGCCATATTTTGGCTTGTACTAAGCCAACCGTTTACATACCCAACTTTTATTTCTTTATCGCCAAATACATCAGCTACGCTTAACCCGTTCCAACTACCATCTATATCAGCAAAATGGGAGAATACAGAAGACTGCAAAGCATTTTGATAAATGTATTTTGCGTTCATTCCATGTAAATCTTGAGTAGGCTTAAACTCAGACATCATCTGCTGTACTTTATTGTCAGTTAACTTTCCCTCATACTTCAATGCAATTTGCTTATCAATTTCAACCGCAGCTTTTCCAGTTTCCTCTGTACCGTTTCCGTCAAATGCGTACATACTGTGAAGCGTGGAAAAAGACAGTATCAAGGACAATAGTAATATGGCAGCAACAGAAATAACCGCAAAGCGTTTTGTCAATATTTTTCGTAATTCAAACTTGATTAGATTTTTCATTATTCGTTCACTCCTTTAAAATAGAATAGATACAAATCCTCTAATGTAGGTTCTACCTTTATCGCATTTTCCATAGGCGACTGTTCAGAAATCACACGCAGAACCGTACAATTATTTTCAATGTTTCGCAAATTGCTTATATTCAGAGTTTCAGAATATTGCTCCGCACGACTGGTCGGAACTGTACATTCCCATACCTGTCCGTCAATTTCTGTGGTAATTTCCTGCGTTTTTCCAAAATGGAGAATCTGACCGTCTTTCATCATAATAATGTCCTCAGCAATAAACTCGACATCAGAAACAATGTGCGTAGAGAGAATAACTATTCTATCTTTAGAAAATGCACTAATCAGATTACGAAAACGGACACGCTCTTTTGGATCAAGACCTGCTGTCGGCTCATCTAAAATTAAGATGCGTGGATTATTCAACATCGCCTGTGCAATACCTAAACGTTGTTTCATACCACCAGAGAAAGTTTTGATTTTGAGGTTTCTTTTCTCTGCTAAGTCAACAGCTTCCAACAATTCTGTTGCTTTCTTATGAGCTTGTTTTTCACTCAGTCCTTTTAATGCCGCAACATACATAAGGAAATCCCAAGCTGTAAAGTCTGGATAATATCCAAACTGTTGCGGTAAATATCCCAATAAATTACGGTACTTCTCCCCGAGTACAGATATGTTTTTCCCGTCCAAAGTAATTTTCCCAGAGGTCGGTGTCTGAATATCGCAGAGTAACCGCATAAGGGTAGTTTTTCCCGCACCATTTGCACCAAGCAAACCGTAAACGCCATTTGATAATGAGAGATTCAAATGGTTTACGGCTGTTTTTGAGCCATATTGCTTTGTTAGTTGAATTGCTTTAAGTTCCATATCAAAAACTCCTTTCGTCTTAGGGAGCAAAAAAATACTCTCCATGTGTTTACATAGAGAGTATAGAATGCAATTTTCTACTTTTTATCTACTAATCGAGAGATTTGAAAAAAGCAGTCACTTTTGCTCCGATTGAGCAATTTTCAATTTTCAGATAACCACCGTGATGTTCGCATAAAATTTTACAGATATACAGCCCAAGTCCGAAATGCTCAGAGTGATTTTCTTCTTCCGTAAAATATGGATTGGTTGCTTTGCTTAAAATATTTTTTGAAAAGCCACATCCATTGTCTGAAACAGAGAGATAAAAGCCATCATTATTACTTGTGTAAGTGATGTTTACCTTTGATGTTGCGTATCGGATTGCGTTTGAAATCAAATTATTATTCACTTGTGAAACAAAAGTATAATCAATGCCAATAGGAATATCGGAAATGTTATTTTGAATAGAAAGAGTTTTTCCACTTTGCTCACACAAAATTCTTGCACTATCAGCTATTGCGGTCACATAACCGCTTATATTAGACTTGTCACTTATGGGTTGAGCATCTTCTAAACGACGCAAGTGGCTCATACTATCAACATATCTTTCCAAACGGAAAATATGTTTTCCCATTGTTGCAGCGGTGCTTTTGGTTATTGGGTCATGGTTGGACTGTAAAATTTCATTATACCCTTTTAATACGGTAAGTGGAGTACGTAAATCGTGAGCAAACGCAGCATTGAGTTGTTTTCGTTCTTCCATTTGCCGCCACATTTCAGAGAAATTATTAGCAAGGGTAAAACGCATTGTTTCAAATGATGAACACAATTCTCCTAATTCATCTTTGCTGTCATATTTAATTGAGAAGTCTAAATTATTATTAGAAATCATTTCAGAAGCGGCTTTTAATTCTGTAAGTGGTTTTTTTAACTTGTTTCTATAGAATAACAAGGTCGCCGTAATGATACATAACGCTGAATAAATCGGAGTTGCAATTATTGGGGCAACTTCACATATTGAAAGTAACCGTTGGTCTTTTTCAGACATTGCAACAGGTGCAACTCCAATATAATTGCCATCACCGAGTCTTTCTCCATTTTCATTTGTTAAATAATATTTTTCTCCTGTTGGGGGATATTTGCTTTCAATCGTTTTTGTAGCATTATTGCACAAAGTAGCTGTTCCTGCACTTAATAGAATGGCAAGAATTACAAACGCTGAGATATAAAGTATTATACTTTTTCGCAATGACAGGTTACACCACATTTTCTTTATCTTATCCACTTATATCCACACCCCCAAACTGTTTCAATATAAGATTTATTTGTGTATGCTGCAATTTTTGTTCGTATTCTGCGAATATGCTCGGCAACAACACTACTATCTCCCTCACTGTCATATCCCCAAACTCTTTCATAAATTCTCTCTTTATCAAAAACTTGTCCTGCGTTTTGAGATAATAACTCAACAATGTCAAATTCTTTTTTTACAAGACCAATAGGTTGGTTCTGTATATAAACAGTTCTTTCAGAGTAGTCAATTAAAAGTTCTCCTGAAAACTTAACTTTTGTATTCGTTTGATGTCGTTCTTCTCTTCTTAAATGTGCTTGCACTCTGGCTTCAAGTTCAACAAGAGAAAACGGCTTAACAATATAATCATCACCACCTACGGAAAATCCTTGTACCTTATCATTTTCTTCAATACGGGCAGTTAAAAAGAGTATAGGGCAAGAAACATAATCCCTAATTTTCTTGCAGACTTCAATCCCATCAAGCTTCGGCATATTTATATCTAATAAGATTATATCTGGTTGTAATTCTGCTAATTTGAGGGTTTCTACTCCATTATAAGCAGAAAAGACCTCATAGCCCTTGCTTCTAAAAAATCCTGTAAGCATTTCAACTATATCAACTTCATCATCGGAAATTAAAATCCTGTACCTCACATATAACACCTCCATAAAAAACACTAACGAAAAATTTTCAATTTTTCATCAACTTTTTTCTTGCATCAGCAGGCTTTTCAGCATTTTTCGGAATAAGCCACACACGGTTAATATTCATAACCCCCTCAATACGGTTTCCTTTACAAAGTCTTTGTACCCATCTTAACGATACATTCCACTTTTCAGCGGCTTCCTGTGCTGTCATATATTCAAACATATCTGACCTCCTAAGGTGTACTGTATATATTATAGCCGTTTAAACGAACAGTATCAAGTGTGCAATTATGAACTTTGACCGCCTGTAATAAGAGATTTTATATCCTAATATCAGAAATTTCAAACCGTTCTATAAGAACTCACATTTCTGTAAAATATAATAGTAGTATTTTGCAGATACAAGGTGGTGAGTTTATGGACACAAGAAACAATGATTTTGACTTCGATTTTACACCGATAGGACAGGCAATCAAGAAAGCAAGGACAGCAAAAGGTATGACCAGAGAGCAGCTTGCTCGTATTCTAGATTATGACCCAAGACATCTTCAAGCGATTGAAAATGAAGGACAAAAGCCAAGTCTGGAGCTGTTCATTCAGCTTGTGACAATGTTCGGTGTATCGGTTGATGAATACATATTCCCAGATAATGAGGTCAAAAGAAGTTCCGTCCGCAGACGCTTAGACGCAGAACTCGACAAACTAAACGATAAAGAGCTGTCCATAGTTGAAGCAACTGTCAGCGGACTATGTAAGGCAAAAGAGCCAGAGGAATAAACCTCTGGTTTTTCTTTTGCC
>ERZ857827.1453-NODE-1453-length-24111-cov-4.120136_pt1 | contig 24111 bp, 24 predicted proteins | sample MGYA00519761_ERZ857827 | MGnify/ENA primary metagenome ERZ857827 (study PRJEB31778, sample SAMEA3449370) | human gut metagenome | biome: human gut; feature: human-associated habitat; material: faeces | place: United Kingdom | collected 2010/2012 ... | reverse complement strand
GCTTTCGCAATTTTTCCAACTTCCGTGCTCGCATTTTACAGGTTGCGAATCCTGCTTACCCCAACATTTGACAAAGAGCCCTTTTTTGACACTCTGAAGTACTTTCCAGCGCTGCTCTTCTATCCCCCTTGCCCCCACGGCAGGCATACAAAAAGCTCCCCGGAAAATCCGAGGAGCTTTTCAATAACCCCAAAGTGCCGCTGCACCCCATTTTTTCACCCGCTATGTTAACAGCAGGCCGGTGCTCTACCTCCGGTTTCTGCCTTCCCCTGGCGTGTTTCCACGGGGGCATGACATCCGCCGAACGGACGCGAGCTCCGTTTTATGGAATGTGGGTAAAAATGGAGCACTGGCGCACACTTCAGGTGGTCATGACCTTATTATAGTAGCTTTCCGGACTGCTGTCAAGGCGTTTCCTGCGGTGGTATTCAGGCCGAAAACAACAGATACCTTCAGCGTTCGGTTCCCTTTATCCGAATCGCCCGTCCTTCTTCTGAGGACTGCATTGCCGCGAAAACAGCACGCATAGCCGGGAGAACGCTGGCAGCCGGAATTCCTTCCTTCGAGGGATCCTTCAGGCATTCCACGAACAGATCAATGATCCCGGAGTTGGTCTGGTCATCGTTGGTCTGAATCGCCCCGCCGTCCCAGAACTCGCTGGTTCCATCCTTGCGGTTCAGTACCAGCGCATGCTCTGGATCCGCATAGATGCGCAGGCTTCCCTCCGTCCCGTCGATTTCGGTGGAATTATCCTCCGGGCCGTAGTGTGTCCAGGAAGCCGTCATTGTACCCACAGCCCCGCCGGACATTTTGTATACGCACAGGGCGTTATCATCCACCGTAATGGGCGAGCCGTCAGAAAAACACTTATCCAGCGTACTCAAAAAGGCCGTTACTTCCGTTACCTGCTGGTCCAGCAGAAATTGAATCAAATCGGTTTTATGGACGCCCAAATCAGCTAATGTACCCATCGCCGCCCGTTTCTTGTCAAAAAACCAGGTGCTGGAGCCTGGGTCAACGCTCCAGGTTTCCGGGCCGCCATGAGCGAAACGGGTACGAAACGTCAGCGGCTTGCCGATTTTCCCGGCGCGAATCCATTCCCGCGCCTTCTGATGAGCAGGGGCCAGACGCTGGTTCTGGTCGATCATCAGAAGCTTTCCGGCCTGCTCGGCAGCCTTGACCATGGCCTCGCAGTCCTCCAGCGTAGTAGCCATGGGCTTTTCGCAAAGCACATGTTTCCCGGCCTTCAGCGCCGCGATGGCCATTTCAGCGTGGCTGTTGTTGGCGGAGCAGATGCTTACCGCGTCAATGGAGGGATCGGCAAGCAGCTCCTTGTCGGAAGCATAGGCCTTCGCACCGTAGCGCTGCGCCAACTCCTTTGTCCTTTCCAGATTCAGGTCCGCCAGCGCCGCGATCTGTACGTCCGGATTTTCCGCATATTCGGGCAGATGGCGTACCTGCGCAATTTTTCCGCAACCAATGATACCAATACGAAGCATGGGTTTTCCTCCTCCCACGTCGGATGGTTTAGTTCGCAGATTCCTTCTTCTGCAAAAGGACGGCCACGATTACGATAAAGCCCTTGAAGGCTTCCCGCAGAAACGGAGGAACGCCCATCAGATTCAGCAGGTTGTTCATCACGGCGATAATCAGCATACCCAGCACCGTACCCACGATGGAGCCCTTGCCGCCGGCCATGCTCGTTCCGCCCACCACTACTGCGGCGATTGCGTCCATTTCATAGCCGCTGCCGGCATTAGCATAGTCCATCGAGCCGATGCGGGAAATCTGAATCACAGCCGTCACGGAAACCAGCGCGCCCATCAGGATATAAATCCACGTCTTCACCTTTTCTACGTTTACGCCGGACAGCCGCGCCGTGCGCTCGTTGGAGCCAATGGCATAGATCTGCCGTCCAAAGGGCGTATGCCGGGAAACCACGTACAGCGCTGCGGCGATCACCAGCCAATACAGAATGGGCAGCATGGTTTCGCCGCCGATTTTGGTATTGGCAATCGCCAGAAAGCCGGTGGGAACCTTGACAGCCACGGTCTGCATGCATTGCTGGGTCACGCTGCGGCAGATCTTCATCATGCCCAGCGTCACAATAAAGGCAGGCAGCTTGCTGCGGGCAATCAGCGTACCGTTGATGGCGCCGATCAGGCAGCCCACCAGCAGGGCGGCCAAAATACCGATGATATAGGCGGGCACCCCGGTGATCCCAATCGAGGTCAGCAGACCGGCGGGATAGCCGTTGATGATGAACATCAGCACCGCGCCGATGGCGACCATGGTGGAGCCGACGGCCAGATCAATGCCGCCGGAAATAATCACAAAGGTCATTCCAAGCGCCACAATGCCTACGCCCGCGTTGTTGCGCAGAATATTGATCCAGTTTTTGCCCCAGCGCTGCAGCCACGCGCCGAAGCTGGCGTCGTTAAAGCCCAGCGCAACGGTCTGAATGACGATCATCAGCACCAGCACGCAGCCGGTGGAGAACATGGGGTTCGTTTTCCATTCACGGGCGACCCGCTGAAAAAACGTTTCTTTCTTTTGCTTTGCAACAGTCATTGGAATGTACCTCCTCAGCCGCCGGTAGCCAGCCGCATCATTTCCTGTTCGTTCATGGTTTCGCCCTGTACCTGAGCGCGGATGTCGCCATGGTACATAACATAGGCGCGGTCGCATACGCGGATGATCTCCTGTGCCTCGTTGGAGAGCACAACGACCGCCACGCCCGCTTCCGCCAGTCGGAGAATAATATCGTAAATATCCTCCTTTGCGCCTACGTCCACGCCCTGCGTGGGGTTATCCAGAATCAGCAGTCCGGGCCGCGCGCTGAGCCACTTGGCCAGCACGACCTTCTGCTGGTTGCCGCCGGACAGGCTGGTAATGGAATCGTTAGGGCTTCCCATTTTGATGCCCAGTTCCTGACGCTGCTTATCAAACTCCGCCAGCTGTTTCTTCCGGTCAATGAGGCCGAACCGGGTCAGCCGGGGCCATGTAACGATGGAGCCATTCTCCAAAATGGACATATCCTTGATGATGCCGTTTTCCTTGCGGTTGCGGGGCAGATAACCGATGCCCAGCCGAAGCGCCTGCCGGGTGGAATGCACCGTCACGGGCTTTTCGTTCAGAAAAATCTGTCCTTCATATTTGCCCATGTCGCCAAACACCGTGCGGAAAAGCTCGCTGCGGCCATCGCCCAGAAGGCCGGTAACGCCGACGACCTCTCCGGTATGGACGGAAAGGTTCACGCTGCGGTAATAAGGCTCCAGCGTCAGGTTTTCCAGCCGAAGCACTTCTGCTCCCACAGTCGTATTTCCGCGAGCAGAATCGGTTTTCACCGCGTGACCCACCATATCGCAGGCCAGTTGATTGATGGAGGTGTCTTTTACCAGACCGTCCGCTACCACCACGCCGTCCCGCAGAACGGTGTAACGGTCGCAGATTTCCATCACTTCACGCAGCTTGTGAGAGATAAAAACCACGCCTACCTGCTGGCTTTTCAGGGTGCGCAGCATATCAAAAACGCGCTCGATTTCCGGATCCGTCAGAGAAGTGGTCGGCTCGTCCATAATGATAATGGAGGCCTTCATCATCAGCGCGCGGGAAATCTCGACAATCTGTTTGTAAGAGGCGTCCAGCGAGGACACCATGGCCCTGGGAGCGATGTCCAGCCCCATCTCGTCAAAGAGCTGCTGCGTCTGCCGAATCATTTCCCGATGATCCAGAAGGCCGCTTTTTTTCTTCAGCTCCCGGCCGATAAACATATTCTCGTAAACGGGAAGATCGTTGATCAGGTTCAGCTCCTGATGGATAAAGGCGATACCCGCCTCCAAAGACTGATGAGGCGTATGGAATTGAACGGGCTTGCCGTCCAGCTCGATGGTTCCGGCGTCCGCCTGCAGAACGCCGCCCAGAATATTCATCAGGGTGCTTTTTCCGGCGCCGTTTTCGCCCAGCAGCGCGCAGATTTCTTCCCCGTTGAGGGAAAAATCGACGGATTTCAGCACGTCGTTTGCTCCAAAGGACTTCACGATTCCACGCATGGAAAGGTTCATGAGTTCACATCCGTTCTAAAGTTCCATCCAAAAAAGCTTCAGAAGAACGGAAAGGGCCATGGCAAGCCACGGCCCTTTCCGGGAAAATGCCGATCAATACACGGTATTTTCGGGATCCAGATACTGATCCACGTTGGAGCGATCCACGATGGTGGTGGGGATCACCTTCACGGGCTCAACGGTTTCGCCCTTCAGCAGAGCCACGGCTTCGTCCACAGCGTCCTTGACCATCAGGGGGCTGTACAGAGCGGAGCAGACGTTGATGTTCTCGTTGGAAGCGATCAGGTTGAAGTACTCCTGGCATCCGCCGCCGCCAGTGATGACCTTGATGTCGGTACGACCGGCGTCTTCGATGGCCTGCAGAGCGCCGATGGAGGTTTCATCGTCCAGAGAGAACACGGCGTCGATCTGGGGGTTGGCGGTCAGAATGTCCGCCATATCCTTCAGGCCGTCCTCACGGGTGAAGGCGGTAGCGTACTCGATGATCTTCACGTTGGGGGCGATTTCCGCCATGGTCTCGGTGAAGCCCTTCATGCGCAGCTCGTTGACGGAGCCGGAGGTGGGAACGGGCAGAGCCACGACCGTGCCCTCAGTGCCGATCTTGTCCACGATGTACTTTGCGCCTTCAATGCCCATACCTTCGTTATCACCGGTCACCATGTACACGCCCTCGGCGTTGATGGCGATATCGAAGTTCACCACATAGATACCTTCGTCAATGGCAGCCTGAATCGGCACTTCCATGCCTTCCCACTGGGGGAACGCCACGATGGCCTGAGCGCCCCAGGTCTTGAGGTCGTCCAGCTGCGTGGTCATTTCTTCGGCGTTATTGGAGGTATAGAGCTTGTACTCGACGGTGTCGGCCAGCTCCTTGCAGCGCTGCTCGGCCTGATAGGCCACGCCAGCCACCCAGCCGTGGGTCACAGCGGGAGCCAGAATGCCGATCTTGTAGGTTTCGGCGGAAGCCAGGGAGCACAGGCCCAGGCACAGCGCCAGCGTCAGAACGATCGCCAGGAACTTTTTCATGGTGTTTTTCCTCCGTTTCATTTCGGATGGTATTCGCTTCGGCGCAGACCATAAAGAAATCCCCTTTATATGTCCGCGCTTTTTGCTTGGTGAAAGCATAACACACTCCTTTTCTTCTGTCAATCGCGCCATCTTTCTTTTTGCCCCGTTTCCGGCAAAAAAGGGGCGTTTTCCGCCGAAAACGGGATGAAATCGATTTTGCAGGGTTCTTATTTACTTTTTTTCGACGAACGTGATATAATTCCAAAGAGGGTTTCCCCCTATTACAATATGGAGGGTTCTTTTTATGAAACTGGGATTTGTCAGTGCAATTCTGGACGGATGGAATTTCGAAGAAATGATCGATACCGCGTCGGAAATGGGTTTTTCCTGCGCGGAAGTTGCCTGCTGGCCCTGCGGCAAGGCGGAGCGCCGCTACGCGGGCGTGAGCCATATCAACGTGGACGAGCTGACTGATGAAAAAGCAGCTGAAATTCTGGCTTACTGCGCCAAAAAGGGCGTGGAGATTTCCTCGCTGGCCTTCTATCCCAACACCATGGACGCGGATCTGGAAAAGCGCGCCGCCAACGTGGAACACCTGAAAAAGGTCATCCGCGCCTCTCATAAGCTGGGCGTGAATCTGGTCACTACCTTCATCGGCCGGGATCAGACCAGGAACGTGGAAGAAAACCTGGAACTGGTCAAGGAAGTATGGCCGCCTATCATTGCGGAAGCCGAAAAATACGGTGTGAAGATCGGCATTGAAAACTGCCCCATGCTTTTCGGCCCCGACCAGTGGCCCGGCGGACAAAACCTGATGACCACCCCCGCCAACTGGCGAAAGGTCTTTGAGATTCTTCCCTCGGACAATCTGGGCATCAACTACGATCCCTCTCATTTCGTATGGCAGATGATCGATTACATCAAGCCTATTTACGAGTTCAAAGACAAAATCTTCCATGTGCATTTCAAGGATATCAAGCTTTATCACGACAAGCTGGATCAGGTCGGCGTCATGGCCTATCCGCTGGAGTTCATGGCCCCCAAACTGCCCGGACTGGGCGACGTGGACTGGGGCCGGTACGTTTCCGCTTTGACCGACATTGGCTATGACGGCCCTGTGTGCATCGAAGTCGAGGACCGCGCTTTTGAAGGAAGCCGGGAAAAGATCCTGGATTCCCTGCGGCTGAGCAAGAAGTACATGGAGAACTTCGTCATCTAAGTTCCATCTGAACAAACATAAGCCCAACGGAGCGCTTCCGTTGGGCTTTCTTATGTACATTCTCGTTCAGCATCCCAAAAAGACGCCCGTGCGCAAGCACGGACGTCCTAGCCGTCATCGGGGACGGCGGTTTCTTTGGTTTTTGATTTCTTTAGGAACTTACTTGTTCACGCTGTCCTTCAGAGCCTTGCCAGCCTTGAAAACGGGAGCCTTGGAAGCGGCGATCTCGATCTGCTCGCCGGTGCGGGGATTGCGGGCCACGCGGGCAGGACGATTGCGCACTTCGAAGGAACCAAAACCCACGACCTGAACCTTTTCACCGGCAGCCAGCGCTTCGGCGATCACGTCGGTCACAGCGCCCAGCGCCTTTTCAGCATCCTTCTTGGTGAAACCAGTCTTCTTAACGATGGCGGCAGTCAATTCAGCTTTGTTCATAAAATGTGTCCTCCTTTTGTTGTGCCACGAACCTGAGATTCATGGTTGATTCACGGTCTATGAAAAGCCAACATTGCCCGTCCTTCCAGCGAAGACCGTTGTCCTGCTTGCTTTTCCAGAATCAGTATACATCGAAATCCCGTAAAGTCAAGTATTCGGCGCGTTTTTAGGCATTTTTACGGCCTTTTCAGGGCATTTTTCCTCCTGAAAATCCTCGATAAAACGATCCGTTGCCTCGTTGAGGGCGATATCCGCGTTTTTGCCGCACTGGCGCACGGCGTTCACCGCCGCAAAGAGCATTTCTCCCAATGCCTTTTCAGGGTCGCGCTTTTTGCTCAGCGCTTCCTCCGCTTTGACCGCTGCGTTCCGGACAGTCTGAAGGGCGTCTTCCGTCTCCGGGAAAGCATACCCGGCCCGGGCGGCCTTCTGCTGCACCTTGCCCGCCCGCATGGTGGGCGACAGTCCCTTCGAAACCTCCTGCATGGCCTGTCGTGCCGTCGTAATGCCCCGCTGGCGGCGCTTGATGGCTTCCCAGTTGCGGGCGACTTCCTCCGGCGTGTCCGCCGACGCGCCGCCGAAAATGTGAGAATGCCGCTCCATCATCTTGCGGCAGATTGCAGTGGTCACGTCCAGAATGTCGAAGTCTCCGTGCTGACGGCCAATTTCCGCATGGAACACCACCTGCAGAAGTACGTCGCCCAGCTCGTCGTACATATGGTCAGGATCGTCCTCCCGGACGGCCTGAATGTACTCGTAGCTTTCCTCCAGCAGATAAGGCAGCAGGCTCTCGTAGGTCTGCTCCCGATCCCATGGGCAGCCCTCCGGCGAGCGGAGCCGAGCCATCATGTGAACCAGGTCGTCCATATCGTACCGGCTGCGTTGCCACATCGGAACCTCGGGAATGTAAACGGCGGACAGATGATCGTAGGACGGCTGGCGGTCCAGCTCCATCAGCGGGATTTCCTTTGCCTGCAGGCTCCCGTCTTCCTCCCGGCCGGTGAGCAGCGTGACAGGCAGCTCGTCCGGCAGAAGCTCCATCAGCTTCAGCTTGCAGTCGCCTGCACATTCCCGGGAATACAATTCGCAAAGCAGCAGCGGTTCGTCAGGGAGAAGCCTGCTGTCCTCCAGCTCGCAGGCAGACAGGATGCGTACATGGCCGCCCTGCCGCTTGACCAACGAAAGGCAGCAATCCGCCAAACTGACGCCCGGAACGATTCTTAATTCCATTTCCCGGGGTTTAAGCTTTTGCAGGGCGAATACCGTGCCGTCAAAGGCCGCGTCTCCGACCACGTAGCACAGATCGCCTTCTTTCAGGCGGCTGAACAGCGTCACTGCCGCCGCCTGATGAAAGGCGTCAAAATCCTCGCACTGTTCGTAAAGGCTGTCCAGCGTTTCAAAAGAGAGACCCTGTTCCGTCAGAAAAGCGGCGATCGGGCTGCGGCCCGTCCGAAGCACCACCTGTTTTGCACTGCGAAGGGCCGCTTCGCCGCCGCGAGTCAGATACTCCGCGCTTCCCGTTCCCAGAGAAACAACGCTCAAAACCGCCATGAGTTCATTCCGCTCCTTTCTTTCCTCTGCGAAGCAGAGGCGCAAGGTCGCTCTTCTGTACAGCGCCGGTCAGCAAAGCGAACGCGGCGTAAGCTGCGACTCCCACCAGCACGATCAAAATCGTCCATAGCCGTCCGTCTGGCAGCCAGCGGGACAGAAGCCCTACCAACACGCCCATCAGCGCCGAGGCCAGCGTGGGCTTCAGGAAAATACCGACCGGCTCCGCCTTCAGGCCGGTGTACCGGTGTACGAAGTACAGGTTCGGCACCATGCTGATGGTATAGCAGGTGATGGATGCCAGCGACGCGCCGTAAATGTTGATCTGCGGGATGGCGATCAGCGTATAGTTCAGGAAAATTTTGACGCATACGCCCGCCAGCAGGGTGGCCATGGGCACCCACTGTTTTTTCAGCCCTTGCAAAATGCCGCTGGTCGCCTGCACTACGGTAAACAGCACGATGGTCACGGCGCTCAGGCTGAGCATATGGGCCGTCTTTTCCAGATTGGCCTGAGAGGTGAACTGAAACATCAGGCTGAGCAGCCGCTGACTAAGCACGGCCATGGCCACGGTGCAGGGCATGCCCACCACAAATGCCAGCCGCAGACCCAGTGCGCTCTGGCGGCGCATATAGTTGCCGTCGCCCCGGGCGATGGCCGCGGAGATCGTGGGCACCAAGCTCATGGAAATGGCGGCGGCTACGGCGGAAGGCACGTTAATCAGCGTCAGCACATAGCCGGAATAGCGGCCGTAAAGCGCCGTCGCTTCATCCGCTTCAATACCGGCCTGAATCAGTCTTCCCAGCAAAAGTCCGCTGTCAATGAAGCCCGAGATCGGCACGATGCACGCGCCGATCGTAACGGGAATGCTGAAAGCTACCAGCCGCCAGAGCGTACTCTTCACGCTGTTGACCGGCAATTCCTCATTCTGCGGAAGCTCCCGGAATTCCCGGCGGTTCCGCAGATAGACGCAGATCATGTACAGAAGCGCCAGTGCTTCCGCAATAGAGGTACCCAGCAGAACGCCCGCTACGGCATAGGAGATCGAAACCTTACTTCCAAAATACGCCAGCGGAAGGGCGATGAATACCTTGGCCACCTGCTCGATAAACTGAGAAATGGCCGTGGGCACCATGTTCTGCTGTCCCTGCATGAAGCCCCGGAGGGCCGACATGGAGCAGACCAGCAAAAGCGCCGGAGCGATGGTCACAAAGCCGGGCTGGGTCGCCGGATTCTTGGAACGCACCGCCAGCTGAGGGCTGAACAGGATCATCAGCAGCATGGCGATCAAGCCCAGCGCCGACAGGAAGCACAGGGCAATCCGAAAGGTGCGTTTGGCGTTGCGGGGATCCTCCCGGGCCAGCGAATAGCTCACCATTCGGCTGATCGCCACCGGCAGACCGGCTGAGGAAATTGCCAGCAGCATATTGTAGGTCGGAAAGATCAGCTGATACACGCCCATGCCCGTATCGCCGATCAGCCAAGCCAGCGGAATGCGGTGCAGCGCGCCGATGATCTTGCTCACGATCCCGACTACGCTGAGAACGGTCATTCCGCCTAAGATGGATTTTTGTGCCTTGCTCAAACGAAGCAGCCTCCATTACTATCAAGTGCGCCTGTCAGCCAAAAACGCATGACGGCATACCCGCGTCCGCAGGCGCGCAAAAAATACGCCTGCCAAAAAACGGCGGTTATGCCTATTATAAGCGCATAGCCGCCGTTTATCAAGTTTTTGCCGCGTTTGCTGTTTGGAAGCCTGCCGTCTTCACTGTTCCATCTGCCGGCCCACGATACCGGCGGCAGTCTCCGCCACCTTCATTTCCGCGTCCCCCATCCGGGCGCCCTGCTCCTTGGAAAGCAGCAGTACCGCGCCGATGGCCTCGCCGTCCGCAATAATGGGCGATACCACCTGAGCCGTATAGCCGTTGATATCCTCTTCGTTCGTCACGGCAACCATCTTTCCCCCGCCTGCCCGATTGATGGCCACGGTCTGCCGGTTGGCGATAGCCGTTTCCAGATCAGGGCTGATGGGCTTATCCGACAGCTCCTTCTTGCTTACGCCGCTGGCTGCCACCACCTGATCCCGATCCACGATGCACGCGATATGTCCCATGGCGCGGAAAATCGATTCCGTATAATCCTTGGCGAACGCCGACATTTCCCCAATAGGCGAATATTTTTTCAGGATGACCTCGCCGTCCCTGTCGGTGTAGATTTCCAGAGGGTCTCCCTCCCGGATCCGCAGTGTTCTTCTGATTTCCTTAGGGATCACCACGCGCCCAAGCTCGTCGATCCTCCGTACAATTCCGGTTGCCCGCATTGTTCCTGCCTCCTTGACGGCTTGCTTCGCGCGTTTTGGCTCTGCCTGCCGTTTTCTCTTTGCAGTGGCTAGTATGGAATTTTGAGGATGGCTTATGCGGGGGAAAGTTTTGGGAATCCCGGGAAGAAAGGGAAACAGCGCCGCCGAAGGCACGGCAGAATCATCAAAACAGATCCAGCGAATTATCCAGATAGATTTCCTCCCGGACGCGAAGCTGGTATTCCGGCTTCGTCATGTAATAGAGCAGAAATTCCAGAATCAGCGCGCTGCCAAGGCTGCGGCCTTCGATCTTGAAATGGGAAAAGCCCATGGGCAGATAAACGTTCTGAATATCGTCTATGCCGATAAATCCCGGATTGGTCATCGCTTTGGAAAAACGATAGCCCTCGTTTGCGTCGGGTGCAGCGCATCGATGCTCCGGCCCGGGTTCTCCAAGATTTTTTCGGCTGACAGCCTCATAGCATGCTTTTCGTTCCTTGCAGCCAAACCAGCAGCACTCATTGCACAGGAATTCGACCTTTGCCTTCTGGTTATCGGGCAGTGCTTTCAAACGTTCGAAGTCCTTGTTCAGGCGAAAGTCCGGCACGACGTAAAGAAAGTCATCCCGCTCAAGCTCCTGCCGGAACATCTGAAAATCCGTCAGTACTTTCGTGGTGGAGGACACGAAATACAGCGATGGATACTGTCTTTTCAGAAAATCCAGCAGAAGTTCCGAATGAACGATCACGCCATTTTGGGGCCCGCCGTTTTCCGCAAACAGACGGCACAGCGCATTGCATTTTCGGTCTGCAAGATGTTTCTCCCGCAGCAGGGAATTGCTGAAGGTCAGCCGGGCGGAAATACTGTATTCCCTTGTCAGGCGAAGCACCGCCCGGGGATCGCAGTCTCCCGCGCCCACGCGGCCCCCGCCCCAGAGACAGTCTGCGGGAGCGCCATAGATCGAGCCGATGCTGCACCAGTCGTAAAAGAATTCCCGATGTTCCCGGTACAGCGGCAGAAATACGCGGTACAGCTCGTAAAACTCAAACAGCCCCGGAAGATGATAATAGGCCGTTGGTTTATCCGGTTCATTCATAGCAAAACCCTTTTCTTTTCAGCATTCGTTTTGCAAGCAGGCACTATGTCTGCTTTGCCTGTTCGTACCGTTCTTTCCCCCACCATTTCGGCATCAGTTCCTTGAGGGTAACGATTTCCCGTTTTTCGTAATCTACCAGAATTTCCATTTGCTCGTTTGCTTCATTCAGTTGATAGAAAAATTCCCGGCAGGCTCCGCAGGGCATGCCGCTGCCCTCGCCATAGGGCGGTTGATCCCGAAAGGCGATCAGCCGCTTGACTCTGGTCTGCCCGCTGCTGACATACATATTCAGGGCGGCGACACGTTCCGCGCACAGGTTCATTACGCCGCTGCAGCTTTCGATGCAAAAGCCCGTATAAATTTCCCCGTTTTCCGCTTCCAGTGCGCAAACGACATGATGCGCGTACACAAACGGAGACACTTCTTCCGGGTGATATTGTGCTTTGGCCTTTTCGTACAGCTTTTCCCAAATATCCACTTTCTCGACCCTCCTGTAAATTCGGCCTGCTGTTCGGTCGCTTATAGCCGCAGTCCCTTCACGTCCTTCTCCCTGGACAGAATCACATAAGTGGTCAGCTTTTTGACTCCGGGCAGCGGATCCAGCACCTCGTTCATCAGCCGTTCCAGCTCCTCCTGGTCTGCTGCGACGGCGTGAACGTGCAGGCAGCATTCCCCTGTCACCCGGTAAATCTGCGTGACGGTGGGGCATTCTTTCAGCCGATGCAGGATCTCCGGCAGCGCGCCATGCTCCGCCTCCAGTTCGTAATAGCAGGATACGGCGCTTCCCAACTGCTGCGGATTGACGATGACCGTATAACCTTCGATAATTCCCCGTTCTTCCAATGCATCCATGCGATTTTTGATGGCAACTCGGGAAAGACCCAGACGTTCCCCCAGCTCCGAGTAGGTGTAGCGCGCGTTCTGCGTCAATAGATCCAGCATTTTCCGATCCAGTTCATCCAGCCCTTTCAGATACATCGAACCCACCCTTTTCTCGAATACTCGAACACCCTGAACGAATAGATTCATCATAGCATTTTTGACGTAAAACATCAATATGAAATGTTTTAGTTGCGTTTTGTAATCCCGAATGCTATACTGACCCCATTCCCATCCAATGGAGGCCTGCCGTCATGTATCGTGACCTGACACGGGGAAGTATTTCCCGTTCGCTGATTCTGTTTGCCCTGCCCATGATTGCCGGAAATCTGCTGCAGCAGTTTTATAATATCGCCGATACGCTGATCGTTGGGCGGGCGCTGGGTTCCGGCGCATTAGCGGCTGTCGGCTCCGCTTATACGCTCATGACGTTCCTGAATTCTATCTTTCTGGGGCTAAGCATGGGCGCAGGCGCGCTTTTTTCCATCTATCGGGGCCGCGACGATGAACGCTCCCTCCGGCTTGGCATCGTCCATGCTTTCGGCTTGATCCTGGGCGTTACGCTGCTGCTGAACGCGGCGGTCTATCTTTTTCTGGAACCCATTCTGTGCTTCCTGCGAACGCCGGAAAGCGTCGCGCCCGGAATGCGGGAATACCTGCGGATCATCTTTGTGGGGCTTCTGGCGACCTCCCTGTACAACTACCTTTCCTGCCTGCTGCGGGCGCTGGGAAATTCCACCGTTCCGCTGGTTTTTCTGGCGGTATCCGCGCTGCTGAACGTGGGGCTGGATCTCATATTCGTGCTGGTTTTTCACTGGGGAATCGCGGGTGCGGCATGGGCTACGGTTCTGGCGCAGTGGGTCTCCGGCGTGGGGATGTTAGGGTACTTTCTTACCAAATGCAAGCATTTGCTTCCCCAAAAGAGTGAATTGCACTATGAGCGCAGCATTCTGCATGAGATTCTTCAGCTTTCTGCCCTGACCTGCGTGCAGCAGTCGGTCATGAACTTCGGTATTCTGATGGTGCAGGGGCTGGTGAACAGCTTCGGCGAAACCATCATGGCCGCGTTTGCGGCAGCCGTCAAAATCGACACCTTCGCTTACCTGCCCGTGCAGGATTTCGGCAATGCCTTCTCCACCTTTATTGCTCAGAATTTTGGCGCCGGAAACCGACAACGGCTTCGGGAAGGAACCCGAAAGGCATTCTTGCTCAGTTTTCTTTTCAGCGCGGTTATTTCAGCATTGGTGTTTCTCTTGGCCGAACCACTGATGGGGCTGTTTGTCAACGCCGGTGAATCCGCCGTCATTGCCGCCGGAGTGCGCTACCTGCGCATCGAGGGAGCCTGCTACTTCGGCATCGGCTGGCTTTTCCTGCTATACGGATACTATCGCGCCATTCAAAAACCGATGATGTCGGTAATCCTGACCGTAATCTCTCTGGGAACCCGAGTGACGCTTGCTTATCTGCTTTCCGGCTTGATCGGCGTTACGGGCATCTGGCTGTCGATTCCTATCGGCTGGGCGCTGGCGGACGGGTTCGGGCTGACGAAGCTGCTCGCACAAAGAAAAAACGCCGCATTTCTCGAATAAGCATGGCTCAATCAAAAAACCGGCGCATTGTCTGAACATGCGCCGGTTTTTTGATTGTCTGTCCGCTTATTTCAAATTTTTTCCAAACTGGTACGCCTTTTCCAGAGCCACAGCGTTTTCGGCGGCTTCTCCGGACTCGTTCAATCCGCCCACAAACAGAGAGCCGCACAGCTTTGCCTTTTCAAAGCAATAGCCCCAGCCTTCCAGACCGCTGACAGCCTTTTCCGGGGTATGGGCTTCGTCCTCCGCAGCCACGGAAAGCATGTAAACACGGCGGAAGCGATAGTCCGCGGAATAGAGCGGGTTCATTCGATCCAGCAGGGTCTTCATCTGGCCGTTCATTTCATAATAGTAGATAGGCGTAGAAAACACCAGCGTGTCGGCGTTCAACATTTTTTCAGCGATCCAGATGGCGTCGTCTTTCTGCACGCAGCGCTGGGTCTTCTGGCAGGCCAGACAGCCGATGCAGTATTTCAGTTCTTTTCCCTTCAGGCTGATTTGCTCCACCTGATGGCCCGCGTCCCGGGCTCCGGCGGCAAGGCGTTCCGTCAAAACCTCGGAATTGCTGCGGGAACGCAGGCTGGTAGAAATCACAAGAACATTGCTCATGTTGCGTCTCCTCTTTTCAGTCAAATGTGCGGGGAAGCGGCTCACCGCCCCATGCGCCGGGCAAAATCCGCCAGGGCATCGGGAATGTGAATCTGCTGCGGGCAAACTTTTTCACAGCTATGGCAGGCCACGCAGGCCGACGGCTGATGCTCCGGCGGGAAAGAAGCCAGCCCCATGGACGAAATGAACGCGCCGGAACCGGCCACCATGGCTTCGTTGTACAGTTTCAGCAGATCGGGAATGGGCAGATGTTTCGGGCAATGGCTGACGCAGTAATGACAGGCCGTGCAGGGCACCGTCGTGCGACGGATCATATCGTCGGCCACGGAAAGGATCAATTCCATTTCCTGCGGGTTCAGGGGTTTGGCTTCCTGATAGGTCGCCAGATTGTCCTTTACCTGCTCCAGACTGGTCATGCCGGACAGGGTGACAGTCACAGGCAGGCTTTGCAGGAAACGGAAGGCCCACGCGGGAATCTTTTCCTCCGGCCGGGCCGCCTTCAGCCGCGTCTCATCCTCTGGCTGGAGCTTGGCTAACTGTCCGCCGCGCACCGGCTCCATCACCCAGACGGGAATGTTCCACTCCTGCAGCAATTCCAGCTTTCCTTTGGCATTCTGGAAATTCCAGTCGAAGTAGTTCAGCTCGATCTGGCCGAACTCCATGTCCTTTCCGTAGGCTTCCAGAAAGCGCCGGATGGTGGGCAGATCACCGTGGGCGGAGAAGCCCAGATGCCGGATGCGTCCCCGGCGCTTCTGCTCCATCAGATAATCGTAGGTGCCGTATTGGGGATCGAGATAGGCGTCGATGTTCATCTCGCACACATTGTGGAACAGATAAAAATCGAAATAATCTACCCGGCATTTTTCCAGCTGTTTTTCAAAAATTTCCTCTACCTTGCCCATGCTGCGCAGGTCATAGCCGGGGAATTTGGAAGCCAGATAAAAGCTGTCCCGAGGATATTCCGCCAGCAGCTTGCCTACCACCAGCTCGGAATTTCCGCTGTGGTAGCCCCATGCGGTGTCGTAGTAATTGACGCCATTCGCCATGCAGGTATCCAGAATTTCTTTTGTCGCCGCTTCGTCGATACGGCTGTCGTCGCCGTCCATCACCGGCAGACGCATGTTGCCCATGCCCAGCGCAGAAAGCTTCAGTCCTTGAAAATCATGATAAATCATTCTGGTTCTCCTTTCGATTTTGAGTCACTCCCCGTCAGCCAGAGGGAGATTCCTATTCGTTCCTTTCCGCCGTTTCCCTGGGTTCCCAGCTCAGTACCCCCGTCCGAACCGCTTCTTCGTAGCGGCCTACTTTATAGGTCAGCTTCTGAATGGCGGCGTCCAATTGGCTTCGCTGTTCCGTTAGCTCGGAAAGCACCCGGCTGAGCAGATCCCGCCGGGCGGCGAACGTTTCGTTCCCCGCCTGATACAGTTTCACGTATTCAGCGATGCTTTCCACCGGAACGCCTGCGTTCCGCAGGCAAACCGCATTTTCCACCCATCCCAGATCGTTCTCGTCATAGTCGCGAATTCCGCTGGCCGAGCGATGCACCTGCGGAATCACGCCGATTTTCTCATAATAGCGAAGGGTATCCTGCGTCAGTCCATAACGCTGGCATACCTGTTTGATGGTCATTGACTCACCTCCATAAGCGGAGTATACATGATGGAGTTGGCTCCAAGTCAAGAGATAAATTTCAAAAAAGAGGCGATTCCGAAGCACTTTTTCCGTCTTCGGAACCGCCTGTCCGCTTAAATCGCTTTCTTTTTTTCTTCCAGCTCCCGACAGATGCGCCGGTATTCGTCCTCATCCAGCTTGTATTTTTTCTGGTACAGAAGATAAGCCGTCAGCATCAGGGCAAAGGGCAGAACGGTCATGCACAGCAGCAGGCCGCAGGTCTGCCACGAGCTGACGCCGGAAAGCACCTGATCGATCTGCGCCAGCTTCTCCGCTTCGGCCAGCAGCCCTTGGGCGGACTGCTGCTCCAGCGCGGAGATCTGATTCGTGTAGCCGGTCACGCCGAAGATCAGATAGCCGACGGTCGTCAGGGCCGCCACCACTGCAGAGGACATTTTGGTCAGGAAGGGCCGCAGGGAGGTGATAATGGCCTCGTCCCGCCGTCCGAACCGATACTCGTTGTACTCCACGGTATTGATGATGGAGATCATCATCATCAGATAGAAACAGTACTGGCCGAAGTTGGACAGCATATAGCCCAGCGTCACCAGCCAGAACTGGGTCATGCCGCCGGAAAGCAGCAGGCCGCAGCCCAGCGTCAGGGCGTAGCCCACCGTGGAAACGGCCATCATGATGCCCATCAGGCGCTTGCGGGTAATATGGCGGGAAATGGTGGGATAGAACACCATCAGGAAGGCCGTAGCCGCCACGCCCACGATGGTGAACAGGGAATACAGGCCGCCCCGATAGCCGAAGGCCAGATAGATATACGTGGAGCCGATGCCGCCGACCACCAAATTATTGCCCACCTGCTGCACCAGAAAGATCAGCGCGATCCACAAAAGCTGATCGTTGCCGGTGATAGTGTTCCAGATCTTGCGGAAGCTGACCGGCGGGGTCTTTTCTTTCATTTCGTCTCGGTTTTCCCGAACGCCGAAGATCGTGAAGCACAAAAACAGCGGGGCCAGCAGGCAGACGATCAGCGCCACCCGTCCGTAGGCCGTTTCCGCATTGCCGCCCATCGCCATTTCGCCCGTGGTGAACATGGGGATCACCACGCTGGCCAGCGTAGCGCCAACGCCCGCAAACAGCGTGGCCCGGGATGTGAAGCGGTTGCGGGTATCCTCGTCGGAACCCAGTGCCGCCACCATGCCCCAGTAGGAAATATCATGCATGGTATAGGCGATGGAGTACATCAGATAGATAAAGCCAAAGAACGCCACAAAGCTCCAGCCCTCCAGCCGGGTATTGAAGGCGGCGTACACCACGGCGCTGGTCAGAAGAATGCCCGCCAGCAGCCACGGCTTGAACTTGCCGTAGCGGGAGCGGGTACGTTCGATGATATTGCCCATGATGGGGTCGTTCAGCGCGTCGAATACCCGGGCGGCTACCATGATGGCAGTAATGGCCGACAGCTGCGCCGCCGTCAGGCTGCGGGTAAAAAGAATATAGGTCAGGATAAAGTTGGTAAACAGGGTGTAGATCATATCCCGGCCTACGGTGCCAAGGGGGAACATCCAAAGGTTTTTCCGGGTTCTTCTGGCTTCGTCCATCGTAGTAAGGACTCCTTTGCGTGTCAAAAGGTGATAGGGTTACGGCTGGATCATGTCATCCAGTGAGAAGCGGAACACGTTGTCGTACTCGCGTACCACGGCCACCCGGCCCGTGAGTTCCGTCAGGTTGTACACCACCGACCACTGGGTCATGCTGGTGGCTTCCTCGGTTTCGGGCTGACCGATAACGGCCAGCAGCGCCATGACCTCGGCTTCGCTCATCACGCCCTTTTTGAAGGCAAGGGTCTGCTCGATCAGGTCATAGCGGTCTTTGCCGCGCACCGGCGCATAGGGCACGTTTTCCGTCAGATAGAAGTTGGTCACGTAATTCTGATCGTACACCATGCGCTTGCCGTTGGGCAGGTATTCCAGCACCACGGCCTTTCCGGAGGCATCCGCCAGCAGGAAGTGGAAGTTCGCATCCGGCATGGAGGACTGCATGTCATACTGATCCAGCAGTTCCAGCGCTTCGTCCACATTGGCGGCCCGATCCAGCACCAGCCGCAGAGCGACGGTAGTGGAAATTTTGTTTTTGCCCGTATCCTGAAGCGCAGGGTCGCCCCGAAGCTTCAAAACGCTCATGGAAAGGCCCTTCTCGTTCATGCCGTCCATCAGAAGGTACGGGAAGAACGCTGCCATGGACAGATCAGTGGTTCCGTCGTTCAACGAACCGGCGGTATAGCCGATCCAGCCCACATTGGCCAGACCGATGGAACGGTAGCCGTTTTCCGGCGCAGTACGGATCAGCACGGCGGTCATATCCATTTTATAGTCGAAATTGCGGCCGTAGAGAATCTGACCTTCCTCGCTCTGTGCGGTGAAGGCGCTGCATCCGGCGTCCACCGTGCCCGTCCCAGCCGTTCCGCCGCCCAGCAGCGTTTCCTGCAAAAAACGCACCATGCCTTCCACATCGGCCACACTGGCTTCCAGCAGCGCGTCCAGCTGGTAGTCGGCGGTATAGTCCATGGTGTAAAACTTGCCGTCGTTGACGTCGGTCAGCGTTGCCACGGAGGCGCGCTGTTCGTCGGTTTTCAGATACGCGGCGGGATTGAGGCCCTCGGCCCAGGCCATCGTGGCGCTCATCGTCATCAGGACGGCCAGAAGCAGAGCAAGGCAGCTTTTTTTCATTGGGTAAGTTCCTCCTTCATAAACGCTCGGGTACATGAGATTCACGGCAGAAGCATTTGTTTACTGATTGAAATATACCAGAACCCGCTTCAAAATGCAATGGTGAAATCGTTGTTCCATATATATCCCTTGCAATTCAAGAAAGGTGCCGCTATAATCATGGAACGGCGGTTTTTCCGCCGCGAGCGGATTTTGCTTGAAACACACCCCTGCGCTGACGGGCGCAGGCCGATGGAGGCATGGTATATGGAAACGACGCGCAGGGCGAGAGCGGTCTGCATGCCGGTGCTGCCCCTTCGGGGAATGATGGTATTCCCCCATATGGTGCTGCATTTTGACGTAGGCAGGCCCAAAAGCGTAGCCGCGCTGGAAAAAGCAATGACAGGCGATCAGAAAATTTTTCTGGTCGCTCAGAAGGATGCGGAAAATGACGATCCTACGCGGGAGGATCTCTGCCGGGTGGGCACCATTGCAGTGGTCAAGCAGGCGCTGAATCTGCCGGGCGACAGCATCCGCGTACTGGTGGAGGGCCTGCAGCGGGCCGTTCTTTTGGAGGTATCCGAGGAAGAGCCCTGCATGATGGCGGACGTTCGTCCTTCCGTAGACACCAGTCTGAAGGACAGCCCCGAAATGAAGGCTCTGGTGCGCACCACGCAGGAATATTTTGAGCAGTACTGCCAGACCAGCATGCGGGTTTCTCAGGAAACGCTGAACTCGGTTCTGGAAGTAGAGCAGCCCGACCAGCTGGCGGACGTGATCGCCGCCAACGTGCTGACCCGTCTGGAAGACCGGCAGGCCATTCTGGAACAGCTCAAGGCCCGGGAACGGCTGGAAACGCTCTGCGGCATCCTTTTGCGGGAAACAGAGCTGGCCGACGTGGAAAAGCAGGTGCAGGCCCGCATCAAGAAGCAGATTGAGCGCAACCAGAAGGATTATTACCTGCGGGAGCAGATCAAGGCTATTCAGACCGAGCTGGGCGACAAGGACGGCACCGATGTGGAAGAACTTCGGGAAAAGCTGGAAAAAACGCCCTTGAACGACGAAGCCCGGCAGAAGGCGGAAAAAGAGCTGGAACGCCTGTCCCACATGGCTCCCGGCACGCCGGAGATCGGCATCAGCCGCACCTATGTGGAATGGATCCTGGATCTGCCCTGGGGCAAGACCACCACGGACAATCTGGATCTGAAGCGGGCCCGGCGGATTCTGGATCAGGATCATTACGGGCTGGAAAAGGTCAAGGAGCGCATCATCGAATATCTGGCCGTGCTGCGCATGAAGCAGGACATGAAAGGCCCGATTCTGTGCTTTGTCGGCCCTCCGGGCGTGGGCAAGACCTCTATCGTCCGGGCGGTGGCGAAGGCTGTCGGCCGGGAATTCGTCCAGATGTCGCTGGGCGGTGTGCGGGACGAAGCCGAGATTCGCGGTCACCGGCGCACCTATGTAGGCGCAATTCCGGGCCGAATCATTTCCGGCATCAAGCAGGCGGGCACCATGAATCCGGTGTTCCTGTTTGACGAAATCGACAAAATGAGCAGCGATTTCCGGGGCGACCCGGCTTCGGCGCTGCTGGAAGTGCTGGACGCGGAGCAGAATTACGCCTTCCGCGACCATTACATGGAGCTCCCCTTCGACCTGAGCAAGGTCATGTTCATCACCACTGCCAACTCCATGGACACCATCCCGGGGCCGCTGCTGGATCGTCTGGAGATCATCGAAGTGTCCAGCTATACCGAAGAGGAAAAGCTGCGCATCGCCCGCAAGCACCTTCTGCCCAAGCAGATTCGTCAGCACGGGCTGAAGCCGGGCAGCGTCCGGATGAACGACCGGCTGCTCAAGGCCGTCATCGAAGGCTACACTAGGGAAGCCGGCGTTCGCGAGCTGGAACGGGTGCTGGCAAAGGTAGTCCGCAAGGCCGTGGTGGAAATGCTGGACGAAAATGCCGAAACCGTCACCGTGACGGCACAGAAGCTGCAGCAGTATCTGGGCGCGCCCCGCTTCTCCCGGGAGCAGCCCGAGAAAACAGCTTCCGTGGGCATGGTCAACGGACTGGCCTACACCTCCGTGGGCGGCGAAATGCTGACGGTGGAATGTCTCTCCATGCCCGGAAACGGCGCCTTGCAGCTGACCGGCAAGCTGGGCGATGTGATGCAGGAAAGCGCCAAGGCAGCTCTCAGCTGGGCAAGGGCCCACAGCGAGGCATGGGGACTGGAAGCGGATTATTTCAAAAAGCACGACATTCACATTCATGTACCCGAGGGCGCGGTGCCCAAGGACGGCCCTTCCGCCGGCGTAACGCTGACTACCGCGCTGGTCAGCGTACTGACGGGCATTCCCGTGCGGCAGGATATCGCCATGACCGGCGAAGTCACCCTGCGGGGCAAGGTGCTGCCCATCGGCGGTCTGAAGGAAAAGCTGATGGCCGCCTACCGGGCGGGTATTACAGAAGTGCTGATCCCGGAAGAAAATGAGAAGGATCTGGAAGAAGTGGCCCCGGTGGTCAAGGAACAGCTTCGCATCACGCCGGTGCGGGATGTAAAGCAGGTGCTGGAACGGGCGCTGACCGCTCCCCTGCCCGCAGCGCCTGCCGAAGCGCTGCCCCGCGTATCCCCCAGCGAATCCCGTCAGCCTACCATGATGCATCAAGGCTGACCGGCAACGAAACAAACGTCCGAATGCTCAAAAGGGAAAAAGAAGATGGAAATCAAAACCGCTGAATTCGTCACCAGTATGGATCAATACCGTGAAAAGCCGCCCATTACCCTGCCCCAGCTGGCGGTAGTCGGCAAGAGCAACGTGGGCAAAAGCTCGCTCATCAATTCGCTGTGCAACCGCCGCAAGCTTTGCAAAACCAGCGCCACTCCGGGCAAAACGCGGCTGATCAACGTTTTTCTCATCAACGGCAGTTTTCATCTGGTAGACCTGCCCGGCTACGGCTTTGCCAAAGTAGACAAAAAAGAAAAAATGCGCTGGGGCGCGATGATGGACGGCTACTTCCAGCAAAGCACCCACCTGCGCCACGTGCTGCATCTGGTGGACATCCGGCACGAACCCACGCAGGAAGACATTGCCATGAGCCAGTATTTTCGGCAGATGGGCATTCCCTTTACGGTCATCGCCACCAAGGCGGACAAAATCAGCCGAGGCGCGCGGATGAAGCAGATCGCTCCCATTTGCCGGGCGCTGCTGGTACAGCCGTGGGAGATTCTCTGCTATTCCAGTGAGAACGGTCAGGGCCGCAGCGAGCTTCTGGGCATGCTCGGCGGGCTTTTGCAAAAACCGGAGGAGCTGCTGCCAGAGGAAGAGCCGGAAGAGGAAGCAGACGCTGCCGAAGAAGCGGACGATTCTGCGGAATAAACCCATCTTCCGTTCCTTTTCGGCACACAGCAAAAGAGACGGTACGACGCATTCGTCGTGCCGCCTCTCTTTTTTCAGAAGCTTACTTCTGGCTGCCGCTCATGGCGCGCTCGGCCTGCTCAATCAGGCGCTTGACCATGTAACCGCCGATATAACCGGCCTGACGGCTGGGCATATCGCCGTTGTAGCCCTGCTTGAGGTTGATGCCCAGTTCGTTGGCGATTTCGAACTTCATGTTGTTCAGGGCCTGCTTGGCCTCGGGGACCATGCCGCCGTTGTTGGTGCCGCTCTGCTGATTCTGATACATTTTCCCTTCACCTCATCAAAATATTTCCCGTTCATCGGGAGGTCTTTCCGCCCTGAGAAGCCATTTGCCGCTCCGCCTGCTCAATCAGGCGCTTCACCATATAGCCTCCCACGTAGCCGTTTTCCCGGGAGCTCAGGTCGCCGTTATAACCCTGGTTGAAGTTGATGCCCAATTCCCGGGCGATCTCATACTTCATGTTGTCCAGCGCGGCGCGCGCTTCGGGCACGGTGGTCTGGGTGTTCCGAGAGGAACTGCTGCTCTGCTTTACCATCTTCTTTTCACCTCCTTGATGTGGGTTCAACGCTATTTTGGCCTATCGGGGTCAAAATACCCTGACAATTCTTTGCTGAAATGCGAGGTTCTGTCGTTTCTTCCGAAATATTGTTTGCATGGCGCGGGCCGCCGGATTATACTAAAATAGAACCGGCAAATCGGTTTCGCCGGTTCTGCAAAGGGATATACTTTGAAAGGAAGCCTGCGGCAGGCAGGCGATGATAAAGGAGGAACCTTTCATGGCTGTGACCAAGGTAAACGAACAAAATTTTCAGACGGAGGTGCTGAGCAGCGATCAAACGGTGCTGGTGGATTTTTACGCCGACTGGTGCGGCCCCTGCAAGATGCTCAGCCCCGTGGTGGATGAAATTGCCGGAGAAATCACCGGCTGCAAGGTCGTGAAGCTGAACGTGGACGAAGCGCCCAATCTGGCGGCCCGCTACAATGTCATGTCCATCCCCACGCTGATGGTTTTCCGTCAAGGCGAGGCCGTCGATCGTTCCGTCGGCGTTCAGAGCAAGCAGCACATTCTGAACATGCTCAAGGGCTGAAAACGGGACGGTGGAGGCGGCGTATTGAAAACACACCCTGTTTGCCAAAACGTATGGTAAACAGGGTGTGTTTTTATGCTTCCCGTCAAGGGATACTCTCTGTACTGAAGAAAATGACAGAATTATTCTTCCGACTCTGTAAGGGTAAGCCTCACCTGTGAAAACTCCACCTGGCCATTTTCCACGAAAAGGCCAAATTTGCGGGCACTGAAATCGAATTTACGGGTACAGAGCGCAATCTCATTTCCGAAATACAGTACCATCAAATCGCGCTGATGAATCAGCGTCAGCCGGTATTCCCGATCCGCCTCCAAATGCACGGGACGTTCCAGTTCTACCTCGCAGGGCAAACGAATCGCCCCTTGCTCATACATATGAATCGGACTCTTCCACTCCACGCGCTGACGAGCCGGCTGGAAAGAAAAATAATATCCTTCGCTGAAGGTTTCATCCACCTCTGCCGCCACGCCGAACTGCACAGGCCGTTCTGTAAATCGAACCTTCATTTCCAGCCGGCATACTTCAGGAATG
>ERZ857827.1445-NODE-1445-length-24252-cov-3.698020_pt1 | contig 24252 bp, 19 predicted proteins | sample MGYA00519761_ERZ857827 | MGnify/ENA primary metagenome ERZ857827 (study PRJEB31778, sample SAMEA3449370) | human gut metagenome | biome: human gut; feature: human-associated habitat; material: faeces | place: United Kingdom | collected 2010/2012 ... | reverse complement strand
CGCGGGATAGTGTTCACACGGGAATAATTATTGACCACAAAGGCCGCATTGTCATCCATGCTGACTGTGTGGAAATAGTCGCCCGGAGTGACTTGCTGCAAACCACTTCCATCGAGGCCCACACGATACAGGTGTTCGTAGTAGGGATTCTCATCTTTCTCTTTCCCGTTAGCCAGGAAGTAAACGACACGTTTGGCTTCGTCCACTTTCACGATCTGGTCTACATGCCAGGGGCCGCGTGTGATGCGGTTCTTCAGGTTACCTTCTCCGTCATAGAGGTACAGGTGCGCCCAGCCGTCACGTTCGCTCCACTGGATCAACTCCTTGCCATCACCTACGGCTGCCAACGGGCGGACTTCCTGATAAGTATTCATACGTTCCTCGATAATCGGACAGATCGAATCCTGTCCGACCGTATACGAACAGATGTCGATACGGTGCAGGTCGCGGCTCAAACGAGTAACGAAGAAACGGTTATTGTCGCCCAGCCAGACACTCGCCACCTCTTTCCGATCACGGTCTTTCTGCCTCCACGGCTTACGTGCCAAGCGCAATGTCTGATCTTTGAATGCAGATGTGCGGATTTCCTTATAGCTGTTGTCGTTCATGTCGAACAAGAACAGATGCTGGACAGGCGCTTCTTTCTCACCGGGCATCTGGTATTTATAGGTTTCCAGCGTCGGACGAGGCGAAGCCATAGAGTTGATTACCCACAAGTCTTTCACGGCACGCTCGTCTTCAACCGTCACGGCAAAATAACGGGAATCGGGTGACCAGACAATCCCCCAAACACCTTTCCGCTTGCCGTTGCAAAGCGTGTCGGTGTTCAGCAAGCTATAGGGCTGGCCGAAACCAAAGTCTTTCACACCGAAAGTAGTGAGTTGTATATCCGTAACCGTACTATCCTTATCGTCTTTCTTCAACTTCTCGTAATCCTCGCGGGACATCCGATAGAGGTTCAGGTCTTTTGCATACACGACTGTTTTGCCGTCGGGCGAGAAAGAGGCCCAGTCGGGATATTCCGTTTCTTTCTTCTTTTCTTTGAGCCAAGTCAGCTTACGCGTGGGATAGTCGTAGGAGAAAAAGAATATCTCTTTCTTCGGACCTTTGTCTTTGTCGGTACTGTCTTTTTTAGCCTCTTGCGAAGAGGTGATCTGGAAAGTAAAAGTGCGACCGTCCTCTCCAGCTTCGAGCTTCTGGATGGGTAGTTGCTGGGCGGTGAACGGGTCTTTGACGATCTCGGTTATCTGTGCGGCAATATCGTCGAGGTCAAAAAGCGGACGTTTCGTCTTCGCCACTGGATCGACGACATACCAGACTTTGCCGTTGCCGGTCTTATATTCATACCAGAAACTACTGCCCTTCCGGAACCAGTGCGGATCGACAGATGTGGAGAAAAGCATCGTGTTCAGCTTCTCCTTCGTGAAACGTTCGGCCTGGACGTATCCGGATAGCCGCTCCGCTTCCTGCCCTTTCGCTTCCGTGCCACAGAACATCCCGGCACAAAGCATCACTAATAGTAGTTGTTTTTTCATTTGACGTTGTTTATATATAAGTTGTTATTGCAGATAAATCATCATTTAACTATGAATGATTACATAAATAAAAAGGCTGCATATAAAGTATTGACATTATATACAGCCTCTTTCGTTTGTTTATTTATATTATACCGGAAGAGTACCACCGATCAGGATAACAACCAGCAAAGCCAAAATTGCATACAATTCGGGGAATACGGCCATCACCATAGTAGCACCGAACACATTGTGGCCGGCTCCAACGCCTGCGATACCATTTGCACAAACCTCTGCCTGACGGATAGAAGAGAACAGACCTGCAAAACCCAACACCAGGCCTGCACCGAAGATAGCGGTCGCATTCAACATTGTGATGCTATCAACTAAAAATTTCTGCATCATGAAGTAACCTACAAATCCATACAATCCCTGAGAAGAGGGCAACGCGCTTAATGCGATGTAAGTACCCAGTGCATCGGGATTTTTCTTCATTGCTCCGACAACGGCATTACCCGCAATCGTTACCCCATAACTACTACCGATGAAAGTCAGACCTGTCATCAACGCAATACCCAGATAAGCTAATAAAATTGGTTCCATAATGATAATTGTTTTAATTTATTTTTTTGTTATTGTTTAATTTACTTTTAATAATAGATAAACATACCTCGTTTGCCTATGCTTTCTTAAAAGGCCGGTACTCTTTACCTCCTCCTTCAAATTCGGCATTTTTATAATATTCGACAAAGATAAGACGTAGAGGATGGACAAGCGAACTGATCGTACAAAGCCCGATGTTGATAGCATGGCCGACCAACAGGATCAGCAACATGCATACCGCACGCAGCACGATGTTCATGCCCTCCGTCATATCTACAGCCAACTGGTTGAATACACCCCCCAAAATCGCACCTGTCAAACCGATTGCAAACAACCGGATATACGACAAGGTGTCACCCAGCAATCCGGAAGCCATGTTGTAGGTATTCCAAAGCCCTGTACCGAAATTCAGGAAGATATTCTTTCCCGGCGAATTATACAGGTAAGCTACAACCAAGCCGATAACCGCAATACCGATAAAGACCGTCTTGACGGTTTCGGGCAATTGCAAATTCAGCATCGGCAGCCCGAATGCCAGTGCCAATGCCGTAATAACAAAAACCCAGGCAAAAGGAGCAATACTATATTTGACACCTTTTTGCGCTTTCATCTTAAAAGCGGCAACCGTCTTTCCGAAGATAATCTGAACCAGACCGATAACGATTGAGAAGGTCATCAAATTGTCACTGCTTACAAAGTAGTCTTTCACTTTCGATAATGCCGGAACATCGGCCAATGCGATCCCAAAGAAAGAACCCGTACACGTACCGACGATTATCGCCGCCAAGCCCAAATACTGGAACAAGGTAAGATAAGGTTTGAAGTCCGGATTGACTTTCCGCTTGAAAAACGAGCAAGCCAATAACACTAACAAACCATATCCTCCGTCTCCGAAGCACAGTCCGAAGAAGAGCATGAAAAAGGGAGCAAAAAGAGGTGTCGGGTCGAACTCGGTGTAATTCGGCAAGGAGAACATCTTGGTGATCGGTTCGTACAACCGGTTGAACTTATTATTTTTCAACTTGATCGGAACACGATCCCCATCCTGTATATCCAACTCCTGGAAATAGTAACCTTCTTTTTCAAGGGCGACCTCCATAGCCGGAGCCTCTTCCGTCGGAACAAAACCTTCCAGCAACATCAACTTATCGCCGGCTTCGCGATCCGTCTGCACCAGCGTATTGGAAAGATTGAATTCGTTTTGGATATTCTTTTCCAACTCTACCAATGTATTGTATTGCTCAGCTGCATACTCTTTCAACTGATTGTTCAATACCTTGATATTATCCAACAATTGTTCCATCGCAAGATGAAGTTTTGCCAATCCCCGGTCGGGCATTTTCGGACGTTCAGCATCGATATCGATTGGCGTTCCCGTCTTGGTGACCGTCACGAAATAGGTAACCGACTGGAAATTATTGACAAGAAAAGCATTGTACTCTTCTCCCCATTTAGGTTCGTATTTGGAAGTCGGGCAACTAAAAAACGTCACGTCGAAGCCAGCCTTTTTCAACCGCCTGATATTTGCATAGCTGAACTCTCCCCAGATATCCATATAAGCGATATCCTTTTCCAGCGAAACTTTCGCTGCCTGTAACTGGGCCTGCTTTTCTTGCATTTCTTCCAGCTTGCCTACCAGCTTCAATCCTTCGGCTTTTGTCAGTCCGCGTGCCGGAGCAACAGTCACCTCTTTCGTCTGGGAATTCAAGTTCTTGCAATAGCGGATCGCTGTACTTACCTGTTTCCGTTCAGCCAGCAAAGCCTGTAGTTCCGCATTATCCAGAACAGAATTCGTTTCCTTCACATGCACAACACCCAATTCGCGGAGAGTCGTGAGGAATGCATCATATTCTCTATGATATACCATAAAGGCATACTTGCTCATCTTTACTATCATACTTCAGCCTCCTCTTTTTCTTCTTTCGCTTTACGCTTTTCCTGATTAGCCCGCATGATCTTTTGTGATGACTTGGAGAGACTTTCCTCGTCTTCCATGAATCGTTTCACTTTGCGGATCGCATCTTTATAACCCGGAATCTGTACCTTCTCAAAAAGATTCACTTTCTGAGTGGTTTTCTTCCGCGCATGCTCCAACAACTCCAACTTCATACCCGAAAACTCAACTTCGATGCCGGTACGCGCCAACTTCTTCAACAGTTCGATACCGTCGGTAAACCAAGCAGGGGCATTGAACAGGCTGTAACGGCCGATCTCGAATTCGATCTCGTCCAACACAGGGACCACTACACCGGCTATCTTTTTGGTAGAAAGAGAAACATCCCGTACCGCAATCAGTTCGGGATTAAACTCGTTCCACAAAGCCATCATGTTTTCATAGCTCTGTATCTCCTGTTCAAGCTGAAGTTCCAATTTCGTCACTTCATCTTTGGTCCGCTTCACTTCGATACGCAGGGCGCTTTCCTTACTTTTGATCGTCGGCAGGGAACGCTCACGCATCTTCAGTTGCTTTTCCAATTGCTGAAGAGAGGTTTTATTATATTGAAACTTTATTGCCATTTTCTATACATTTATGATTTCTGATTCATAACTTATGAGTCGATGATAATTCATAAATTATGAATCAGAATTCTTTTATTTCTTCCAGTATTTGTCGACCAACGCCTGTTTGATGTTCACTTCGGCAGGTTCGAAATACTCACCGAACAAGTCCCATGCCACATCGAGCATTTCGGTCGTATCGAGATTGACATCGATAGCCAATAGCTTTTCGGAATAATCCTTTGCAAAAGCCAACGTACGGTTATCGTAGTCCGTCAGGTCGAAACCGTTCTCCATCTTCGTCTTCGCATTAGCGGCATCGGCATATAGGCGAACGGCGGCATTCATCACCTGCGGATGATCCTCGCGTGTCTTCTTCCCGGTCACCAATTGTTTCAGACGGGACAGACTTCGGAACGGGTCGACGATTACCTTGCCGACATCGCTATCCTTACGGAGGTACAACTGCCCTTCGGTGATGTAACCTGTATTGTCAGGCACAGCATGCGTGATATCACCACCGGACAAAGTCGTCACGGCAATAATCGTGATCGAACCACCGGCAGGGAACTGAACTGCTTTTTCGTAAATCTTAGCCAAATCGGAATACAAGGAACCCGGCATGGAGTCCTTCGACGGGATCTGGTCCATACGGTTGGACACGATAGCCAAAGCATCCGCGTAGTTGGTCATGTCGGTAAGCAACACCAACACTTTTTCGTTCTTCTGCACGGCAAAATATTCGGCCGCACATAAGGCCATATCGGGGATCAGGATACGTTCTACAGAGGGGTCTTCCGTCGTATTGATAAAGCTGACGATACGATCCAGCGCACCGGCATTGCTAAACGTATTCTTAAAGAACAAATAGTCGTCATTCGTCATCCCCATACCGCCTAGGATAATCTTATCGGACTGGGCACGCAAGGCAACCATTGCCATTACCTGGTTGAACGGCTGGTCGGGGTCAGCAAAAAACGGGATCTTCTGTCCAGTTACCAACGTATTGTTCAAGTCGATACCGGCAATACCCGTAGCGATCAGTTCGGAAGGTTGCTGACGACGAACCGGATTCACAGACGGACCGCCGATTTCAACATCTTTGCCTTCGGGAACAGGACGATCGGATCACCATACGCGTTGAAGAAACGGCCGGCCAACTGGTCCCCGACTTTCAACGAAGGCGCTTTTCCCATGAACACGACTTCGGCATTCGTACGGATACCTTCCGTACCGGAAAAGACCTGCAAGGTCACTTCATCGCCGATAATCTTTACCACCTGAGCCAGCTTGCCGTCGACAGAGGCCAACTCGTCATACCCTACTCCCGTCGCTTTCAGCGAACAGGTAGCTTTTGTAATCTGGGTAATCTTTGTATATATCTTTTGAAATGCTTTTGTTGCCATACACTCTATTATTTATCTTCGCGCTCTGCAATCAGTGCGTCAAGTTGGTCGTTAAACTTCTTGAACTGTTCGCTCTCATATTCGGAATAGTTCATCTGCTTAAAGATGTTGATCATCTTCTTAAAGTATTCCATTACTTCGAGGAAAGTGTTGAACTTGAACTCGGCATGACAAATCTTCACAACCTTGTTCAGCATAAACTCCTGACGCGCAAGAGGGGTTACCGCGTCGATCGCATCGAATGCATCCTGTTGCAGGATCACGAAGTCGATCAGTTCCGATTTCCAGAAAATCACGTGATATTCTACAGGTACGCCGTCGTCACCGAGGATATTGATCTGTTCGGAAATTTCCTTACCGCGCAACATACGAGTCTTGATCTCGTTCACCTTGTCGATCCAGGTCGGAGAGATATGACCCGCAATATATTCCTGGAATTCGGGATATTCCAGATACTTGGAATAACTGTCGATCGGATTCACGGCCGGATAACGTTTACGGTCGGCACGCTCCTGTTCCAAAGCATAGAAACAACGGGCCACTTTCTTCGTATTTTCCGTCACAGGCTCTTTCAGGTTACCACCGGCAGGCGATACCGTACCGATGAAAGTTACGGAACCCGTTTCACCATTATTCAAATGTACATAGCCGGCACGTGCATAGAAGTTAGCCACGATTGCAGACAAGTCCATCGGAAACGCGTCCGGTCCGGGAAGTTCTTCCAAGCGGTTGGACATCTCGCGCAAAGCCTGTGCCCAACGGGAAGTCGAGTCGGCCATTAAAAGCACCTTCAATCCCATGCTCCTGTAATACTCGGCGATCGTCATAGCCGTATATACGGATGCTTCACGGGCAGCCACAGGCATGTTTGACGTATTCGCGATAATGATGGTACGCTCCATCAACTTACGGCCCGTATGCGGGTCGATTAGTTCCGGGAACTCGGTAAAGATTTCCACTACCTCGTTCGCACGCTCGCCGCAGGCGGCAATGATTACGATATCTGCCTCAGCCTGTTTGGAGATAGCGTGCTGAAGCACGGTCTTTCCGGTTCCGAACGGTCCAGGGATAAATCCTGTACCACCTTCTACGATCGGATTTACCGTATCGATCGTACGGACACCCGTTTCGAGCAACTTATAAGGACGTGGTTTTTCTTTGTAACAGGTGATGGCACGTTTTACCGGCCAGCGTTGTATCATCGTCACCTCCACATCTTTGCCGGTTTCGTCCGTCAAGACGGCTATCACCTCTCCTATTGTATATTGTCCTGCTTCTTTCAGGCTCTTGACCGTATATTCTCCTTTGAAGGTAAAAGGAACCATGATCTTGTGAGGCTGGAAATTTTCGTCCACTTCACCCAACCAGCCACCAGCAGCCACCTTGTCACCCACTTTGGCAAGAGGTTTGAAATCCCACAACTTATCATTGTCCAACGGGAACGTATATTCTCCACGCCTGAGGAAAACGCCTTCCATCTTATCGAGGTCGTTCTGCAAACCATCGTAGTTGCGTGACAACATACCCGGTCCCAACGTAACCTCCAACATATGTCCTTCAAACTCGGCTTCGTCACCCACCCGCATACCGCGAGTGCTCTCAAATACCTGTACAAAAGCATTCTTGCCTATTACCTTAATAACTTCCGCCATCAGCTTCACGCCTCCTACGGAAATGTAACAGATCTCATTTTGGGAAACCGGTCCATCCACCTCTACGGTAACAAGGTTGGAGACAATCCCTTTTACAATTCCTTTCGTAGCCATAACGTTTAATTAATTAAGAATTAAGAATTAAAAAATCAAGATTGTGCGTCGAACTCAATCCTTGAAAATTCCTTACTCCTTTATCCTTAACTCTTTTATTTTTTAATTTTTAATTCTTCATTTTTAATTTTCCAAATTCTTCCAGGGCATGCTCGCTGCCTTTCTTCATCGCTCCGACGATCTCACGGAAAGTCTTTTCACCGGTCGCCTTATCCAGCATCACCCAGCGTTCGATCATTTCCAACTTCAGCAGATAAGCAAATACACTCTCTATATCGAAAGGCTTAAAGAATGTATGTTCTTCGAGCCATTCCCACTTCAAAAGGTCCACTTTCTTCTCGCGAACCATCAAATCCGTTTCCTCAGCAATACGCCAGAGATCAGGCAAATAATCCACCGTGTCTCCCAACCCGAAATCACGGGCATTGGATGTACGAAGCGCCTGGGCTACTTCATTATCTCCGACGATATACCCGGCTTTATCGAAACCATGTTTACGGCAGGTAATAGCGGTCAACATATTGTTGATATTCAAGTTTAAGCAGAACCAATCGCTGACGAACTTATTCGCATTTTTCATGGCATACGCATAATAGAGGGCTGCCAGACGGTCTTCCCAGGGAATTTCCTGTTTGTTTTCTTTGCCTTGTGCTTCAAGATAAAGCTTGAAAAACTCTTTGAAATAAGGAGGTATCCGGTCATTCTTGGGTGGCTTTTCTTCTTCCTTCAACGCTTTGTAAAGAGCATCAAACTCATCATACGTTATACGTCCCCGTGGGTCCGGATCACGATCCGGTTGTTTGGCATGAGCAATCAGGTTCTTATTGTCGAATTTGAGAAAGAACAGATCGATCAACTTCTTATCGGCCTTCGTCAGTATACCGTCCAATTCCTGTCTGAATTGACTGATGGAATAGGTCAATTTACTATCATCGAGCGCAATATTGGGGAGTCCTGCGATTAAGCAATAATATTTACCCATATCAGAACAGCATTTCTACCAATCCTGGACGAAGGAATTCCTTGAAGAAAGCAACAAACTCGTCTTCTCCGAAACTTACTTTATACGAACCGTCTGCCGGGACGATTGTGAAAGAAGCATCATGGCCGCTCACTTTTTCAATCTTCACACCTCCGTCCAAGAGGCTTTTGGCATTGGCTTCAAAATATTTGGTGAGAGCATCGGCATCGGCCGTCCGGATCGTAATCGCCTCCTTCACAACCCATTCCTTTGCCATTTCTAAAATCACTTTCTGCATAAATGCAGTATCAGAAACGATCGCTTTCACATTGGAGGAAGTAATTTTTCCCGTAATGAGATTTACCACTTCGCTCTTCAGTGCTTCTACAGATTGGGTAGCAAACAGCTTCAACTCGGCTTCCGTATTCTTTTTCAACTCGGCGGCCTGCTTTTCAGCCTGTGCCACAATACGCTTTGCTTCTGCTTCTGCCTCAGTCAAAATAGCCTGTTTCTGAGCATTTGCATCGGCAATGATTCGCCCTGCTTCTTCGTTGCCTTTCTCTACACCTTCTTTGTAGATTTTGTCGGTCAGTTCCTGAATCTTTGTATCCATTTCTATATATTTTTTTAAGTTGTTCCCACGTAAGTATTAAACGCCTACAAAGTTATTCTTTTCTTTGAATTAGCATTCAGTCTATCCTAAAAATTTGCGATTATACAATTTTTCACACCACTGGTTAGTCGGGATGGTCGCCACCAGCTTGTGATAGATAACAGATAAAATACCCTTTTCGCAAAACTTTTCCAAGTTTGAATTAAAAAATATCAGAACCAGACCATATCTATCATATTTATATATTTTGAAAAACTACTGTCATACTATCACTAATCGCCTTTTATCAATTGAATATCAAAGGACAAAAGCAATGATAGTAGGTATGATGGATGCCTTTTCCATCTATCATACTGTCATTAACTGCCTGTCCGATATTTTTCTTCACATGACTTATTTTCAATAACATAATAAGATAAACCCATTGACACCCGGGTCTCGATATCATTCACACTCGGGTGTCAAGACCGTTCACATCCGGGTGTAAAAAGCCTGTAAACGGGAATCTTCGGCACTTTTTCTGACTGTTTGAAGCAAAATAAGTCACGTGTTTCATGAAAAAAGACGGCATCTCCTACAGAAAAACATCAATACAACTCTCAAAACCAACAAATGCTAAATTCAAACAGGCTCTTAGCGGCAAGCATAGCAAGTAATATTTTTTAACGTTCCAAATCTATTCAAAACAGTCTTTTTTCTATCGAAATGACAATTCGCATTCTATCTTTGCGTCACAATTTTTTATCATTCATTGTAAATCCAAAATATATGTTTTCCATCGAAAAAGCAACCCTTGCCGATTGTCCCCTTATCCAGACTCTGGCATCCAATATCTGGGAACCGACCTATGGTTCCATCCTCTCCCGCGAACAACTCGACTATATGTTCGAGATGATGTACAGTAATGAAAGCCTTCAAAAGCAAATGAGCGAACTTCATCACCAGTTCTTCATCATCTATGCCGACGGTGTCCCTTCCGGCTACTTGTCTATCGAGACCGTAGAAAAGGATTTATATGAATTCCAAAAAATATACTCTTTGCCTTCCCTACATGGTTCGGGAATCGGGCGTTTCATTATCGAACAGGGAATAGCCTACCTGAAAACGATCCATCCGAGCCCCTTTACGATAGAACTGAACGTAAACCGCCACAACCCAGCCGTAGGTTTCTATAAACATATGGGATTTCACGAACATGCAACCCGTGATTTCCATATCGGGAACGGCTATTACATGAACGATTACATAATGAGAATGGAGGTAAAGGAATGAACGTACGCCTAAAACCGATCATGTTTGTCGGGACTTGTTCCGATGCAGGCAAAAGCGTTATCAATGCAGCTTTCTGCCGTATATTCAAGCAAGACGGATATCATCCGGCACCATTCAAGGCGCAAAATATGTCACTCAACTCCTACTCCACTCCCGAAGGAGGAGAAATGGGACGTGCACAGGTGGTACAGGCCGAAGCCTGCGGGATCGCCCCGCATACGGATATGAACCCGGTGTTGCTGAAACCGACGAATGATAAAAGCTCCCAAGTCGTCTTGAACGGCCGGCCGGTCGGAAACATGTCGGCACAGGATTATTTCGGTATGCAAAACCAAAAAGAGGTATTATTCAAAGAAGCGATTGAAGCCTTCCATCGCCTGGAAAGTCGCTATAGCCCGATCGTCCTGGAAGGAGCCGGTAGCATTTCCGAACTAAACCTGCGCGACCGAGACATCACCAATATGCGGATGGCCGAGCAGGCAGGAGCGGCCACCTTTTTGGTTGCCGACATAGACAGAGGCGGCGTTTTCGGATCTGTTTACGGAACAATCGCCCTTCTGAAGCCGGAAGAAAGAGTTTTGATGAAAGGGATCATTATCAATAAATTCAGGGGAGATGCATCTCTTTTTGACGATGGCAGGAAGATTATCGAGGACTTGACCGGTGTGCCGGTAGTAGGTGTGATTCCTTGGTTTCGCGATATCAAAATCGAAGAAGAAGATTCGGTCGCCCTCGATATGAAACACAATACTTACCGGGACGGAAAAATCAACGTGGCGATCATCTTGCTGAAACGAATGTCTAATTTCACCGACTTCGACGTATTGGATATGGACCCTCGCTTCAATGCCTATTATACGAACAATATCGACGAGATAGAAAAAGCAGATATCATCCTGCTCCCCGGCTCTAAAAATACACTTTCGGATCTTCAAAGCCTGCGAGCGTGCGGTATAGCCGATGCAATTATCCGTGCCCATAAAAACGGGAAAAAAGTTATCGGCATCTGTGGAGGGTATCAAATGATGGGAGCACGCCTCGAGGACCCGAAAGCCATCGAAGGAAACCTGCCCGCCGTTCCCGGACTGGGCCTGCTACCGCAATGTACGATCATCGAACCGGAAAAAATAACTCGCCAAAGCACCTTTGCCTTTCTGCCTGGGCTATGCAAGGACGGTTCCTGTAAAAGCGGTTCGCGAACCATCTCCTACGGCTGTCGCGGCTACGAGATACACATGGGACGAACAACTCTGCTTGGCGACGCTCCAGAAAATCCGGTGGCCGTCCTCAACGACGGACGGACGGACGGTTATTATCTGGATAACACATGCTGGGGCAGCTATATGCACGGAATACTGGATAACCCGGAAGTCCTGGACAACCTGGCCGAAGGATTTGATAAAGAAACAACAGACCACCCTTTCGACTATGCAGCATTCAAAGAAGAACAATACGACAAGTTGGCGAATTTAGTCAGGAAACATGTCGATATGGATTATATCTATCGGCAACTGGTTTGACAATTGTCAATTATTTCAACCGGTCCACCCTGGCAACGTCATCTAGTTTGACACAGACTGTAGCCCCTAATTGTTCAAGGTAAAGAACTAAATGATTCTTTTTAATCTTCTTTACTTTTCCGGAAACATGTTTCATGGCTCCGCAAAGGATCTCGACCTCTTCGCCGGGGCATAAAGCATGTTCGGATGCTTGGTCGAGAAAATCCTGAATGGCATCGATCTCCTTCTGGCGGACAACGGCCGGTTTTCCATTGTAATAGACGATACGGGCCACGCCATACACTCGGGTCAGATTTCTTAACTCCGGGTCGGTACACCGTACAAACAGATAAGAGTTAAATAATGGCAACTCCACGATTTTGACACGGTCAGACCAGACCCTGGGCGCACGATGAAGCGGAAGCCAGCACTCGACTCCAAGCGCATTGATCCGGTCCCTCACCTGCTTTTCCGCCCTGGGAGCGGTATACAACACATACCAACTTGTCTTATCGGCGTTTATCTTAAGTTCTTTTTTCTCCATAACGTACACAAATATACGACTATTTTTCATACATGGAATGGCCCATATTCAATAAACCTTTATCCATTTCCGAACGAGCCGGATTAATCTTGTTATTTTCCCTGAATATCAATAATTATCTCTGTACGAACAAATATACACACTATTCAAGAGAAGACTTATCTGAATTTCTTTGATGCTGAACGTATGTATATCGACATCAATATATTTCAAAAGCCGAATATTCCGGAAGACAATCAGTAGGACCATCATCGAGAGTTTGAACGGGGCAATCGGGGTCGACTCTGTAAAAGGTTCCGGTTCTACTTTCTGGTTCACACTACCACTCGAATAAAAACGCGGTGTGCAAAACAGCCTTGTTCCCGTACTCCACATAGGATCACATAAAAACAGACCATATAAATATCTGATTGATAAGACCTGTTCTTTTGCACCCCCCTGTAGGAGCGGAGACAAGTACATTTTGACACACCGCTTTTCATTACTTCTGCATCGGACCCACCGATGGCGGAGGATTTCCAATCCCCCATTTCTTATTTGCTTTCGGTCCCATCTTCAGAGACAGGACACCGCCGGCGGTAATCCGACTATGGTCAAACCAAGGCCCACTCAACTCTTCGCCGTTCAACGTAGCCGATTGCACATATTTATTATCATGGGAAGCGCCATCAGCCACGATCTCGAACACATTGCCACCTCCGAGGTCGATCTTCACATCCGAAAAGACCGGACTGCCGATATTGTAAGTCGGAGATCCTGGTGTCACCGGATAAAATCCCATCATGCTAAACACCACAAAGGCAGACATGCCTCCCCCGTCCTCATCACCTGGAACTCCCATCAGGTCGTTACGGAACCATTGGTCAAGCAGGACACGGATGCGTTTCTGCGTCTTCCAGGGTTGTCCGGCATAATTATACAGATACGGGATATGCAGGCTCGGTTCATTTGCCATCGAGAACATTCCGACATTGCCGGTATGATCAGGCAAAAACGAGTAGAATTGCCACTTGGACATTCCTAAAGGAGTATCAAACATCGAATCGAGAGCAGCCGTAAAGACCTCGTTTCCTCCGATAAGCGAAACCAAGTCGCCGATATTGTGTTGTACATCCCAACGATAAATATAACCATTATTTTCATCATAATAATCGCGAGCACCCAAACCACCAGAATACCGATAATCCACACCTTCGATAAACTTACCGTCCTTATCCTTCGGATGGAAGAAACGGGTTTCCGGATTAAAGAGATTCCGGTAGTTATAAGACCGGGCAAGGAAATATTCCGCATCCTCTTTCTTCCCCAGTTCGGCCGCGATCTGAGAAAGACACCATTCGTCATAAGCCGTTCCTAAGGTAACGGCAACCGGTTGGCGCTTTTCCCACGGAGAGACATCAGCCACCGTTTCTTTTTCACCCGGTTTCAAAGCTGGAATATAGCCATGTTCCTTATAAAATTCATCCAACCATCCGGAAGGAGCCGCCGACCAGGGGATCAACGTTTTCTCTTCGATACCCTTACGGGCTGCTTCATATGCTTTTTCAAGATCGAAACCGCGAACACCTTTCCGCCAAGCATCGATAACAGTGGCAACGGCATGGTTGGAGTTCATACGGCGGGAGTCGCCGGTCACTTCAGGGAATGTCGGCATCCAGTTCGTCCCCATCTGCTGGGCCATCAAGAGATATGAATTGATAATATCGGTCTCACGTTCTTTATCGATCAGGATACGAAGCGGATGGGTAGCACGATAGGTATCCCAAATCCAGTCGTCGGTATAGAACGAATGGCCACCGTCTTCATGTATCTTGCCATCAAAAGCACTATAGTATTTACCGTCTTCGCTCAGATTCACCGGACGTTCATAACAACGGTATAAGGAAGTATAGAAAACGGTCTTGTCGTTTTCACTTCCTCCACTTACCTGTATCTTGCCTAAAGCATCGTTCCATTCGTTTCGTCCGATCCGGGCGATTGCACTTACATCATATGAGTTGATCTCACGCTCCAGGTTCTTCCGGGCTTGCTCTGTGCTAATAAAAGAGATTCCATAGCGCACACCGATCTCTTTCTGACCGGAGAAAGCCAATGCCAAGGCGGCATCTTTTCCCTCTACAGACGATTTACCGTACTTCACGGTTCCACTGGTCAGGACACCGGATTTCTCCGGTGTCTTGTCTGTTTCGGCATATAAATAGACCTTTGTTTTCTTATCTACATATTGAAAACCACTGACAGTGTTTCCATCACATTTCAACTCTCCATTCCGACTATTGAACACCAGATAAGCCGGTCCGTCTTTCTCGAACGTAAGGCTATAAACCGCGCTCTGGTGAGATGGAGCATAATCGACCTCGATATTCGCCTCATCCAAATATACCTGATATCGATACGGGACAATCTTTTCCCGATCGTAACTATACTGGATAACAGGTTTCAGACCCGCCTCATCACCCTGATAAGGACTCAGGTTGAAAGCCGAACTACCTCGATGGCTTGTCACGATGAGAGGCAACCCACCCAACCGGTCTCCCGTAAAATCACCACGTTCGGGATAGACACGCAACATACTGTTAGGCAGATGGACGGTCGGATAAGTCGGCACCAACAGATGGCTGATGTTCCCCATATAAGGGTTAACATATTCTACCGGTTCTTTCGGCAGGTTATCGGCGATCAACCGTTTTCCTTTGACATAATACCTATCGGCAAACATCATGATGGCAACTCCGATCACGACGCCCAATAAAAATTTTCCTGTTTTCTTTAGTATCTCCATTGTTTATTTCTTTTGTTTTTCATTTACTGAAAATGAATATGGAAAATCTTCCGGACTCACTCCTCTGTTCATATTCGGCTCATCTCCCATTTTGATATCCAAGACACCGCCTTTCAGCAGTTCGAAATGTTCCAGATAGTTTTTCGTATAATTCTTTCCGTTAAAAGACATAGACTCGATATAGATATTCTTGTCGCTGTTCTCCGGCGCATTGACAACCAAGCTCTTTCCATTTTCAAAATGCAAAGTGGCTTTCTTAAACAAAGGTGCGCCCAATACATATTGTGTCGTTCCGGGAGCAACCGGATAAAAGCCAAGAGCAGAGAATACATACCAGGCGGAAGTCTGTCCGTTATCTTCGTCACCACAATAGCCATCCGGTGTCGGAGTGTACATACGGTCCATCACCTGACGTAGCCAGTATTGGGCTTTCCAAGGCTCACCGGCATAATTGTACAGATAAATCATATGCTGGATCGGCTGGTTGCCATGTGCATAGTTTCCCATATTCATAATCTGCATTTCACGAATCTCATGGATAACCTGTCCATAATAACTATCATCAAATACGGGAGGAACAGCAAATACGGAATCCAGCATAGTGATGAATTCTTTTCGTCCCCCCATCAAATCGATCAATCCCTGCGGATCGTGAAAAACCGACCATGTATAATGCCAGCTATTCCCTTCTGTAAAAGCATCTCCCCATTTCAACGGCGAGAAAGGAGTCATGAAGTTGCCGTCCTTATTCTTTCCGCGCATCAATTTGGTCTCCTTATCAAACAAGTTTTTATAGTTCATTGCACGTTTGGCATACAAATCCAGTTCTTTTTTGGGACGTCCCAGATCTTTTGCAATCTGGTAGATACACCAATCATTATAGGCATATTCCAACGTACGAGCAGCATTCTCGTTAATCTTTACATCATAAGGCACATAGCCCAATTTGTTGTAATATTCATGTCCTAAGCGGCCGGTGGAAGAAACCGTCGGATGTACATTTTCCGTTCCGTGGATCAAACCTTTGTACAATGTTTCGAGATCATCCACCTTTATACCTTTGACGTAAGCATCCACCAAAACCGAAGCGGAATTGTTGCCCACCATACAACCACGATGTCCGGGACTTGCCCATTCGGGGAAGAAACCGCTTTCCTTATAAGCATTGATCAAACCTTCCTGCATTTCTTTCGACATGGTCGGGTACATCAGGTTCAGGAACGGGAACAGACTACGGAAAGTATCCCAGAAACCAGTATCCGTAAACATATAGCCCGGCAATACTTCTCCATTATAAGGACTATAATGTACAACTTTCCCTAAGGCGTCTATTTCATAAAACTTACGGGGAAACAGAAGCGAACGGTACATGCAGGAATAGAACGTCCGATACTGGTCCAGAGTGCCACCTTCCACTTCGATCTTACTCAACTCCTTATTCCAAACATCTTTGCCTTTTCGTACCAATGTGTCAAAATTGTCAGAACCCAACTCTTTCAGATTGAGCGAAGCTTGTTCGAAACTGATAAACGAAGAAGCGACCTTTGCATGTACAATCTCGCCTTTCGTCGTCTTAAAACCGATAACGGCACCGACATGGTCGGATTGTTGCTCACGAACACCTTCCTTCAAAGTTGCATCGGCAAAAGTTGCTTCATAAGTGAAAGGTTTATCAAATTCGATAACGAAATAGTTTTTGAAATTATCCGGTACACCACCGCTATTCTTGGTCGTATAACCGATAACCTTGTTTTCTTCAGGGATCACTTTGATATAGGAACCTTTGTCAAACGCATCCACTACGACATAGGAATGTTCGTTTTCCGGGAAAGTGAAACGAAACATGGCAGCACGATCAGTCGGTGTCAGTTCGGTTTTCACATCATGCTCTGCCAGATAGACTTCATAGTAGTACGGTTTTGCTATCTCACTCTTATGAGAGAACCAACTGGCCCGTCTATCCTGATCAAATTCAGGAATACCGACAACCGGCATGATGGCAAACTGCCCGTAATCATTGATCCAGGGACTTGGCTGATGGGTTTGTTTAAAGCCACGTATCTTATTGGCGGTATAGGTATACCCCCATCCATCCCCCATCTTACCGGTTTGCGGGGTCCAAAAATTCATACCCCAAGGACGTGCTATAGCCGGATAGGTGTTACGGTTGATAGCTCAAACGACGATTGCGTCCCCATTAAAGGATTAACAAACTCTACCGGGTCAAAAGCACCGTCTGACGCAACGGCAGACCTTCCCAGGCTGGTTAGCATAGCAATAAGAGCAAAAGCCCATATACTTTTTTTCTTCATTTTTATTTATACGATTAATATTCTACTTACAAAGATAAGTCAAACAACTCCTTAAGTAAAAGCAAGTAATGTGAATTTTTCTCAAAAATCAATAAAAAGGGAGGTTACCCATCTATGAACAACCGCCCTTCTGATCAAAACTGCTTTTTAATGAGTCCTGATATCAACTCTATAGTTTGAACTTATACAGTTGCGCCATCACCTTCTGGTATTCATTCTGCAACTGCATATGATTCTGCATACTCTGATAGAGCGTGGTGACGTCTACAAAATATTCGATCATCGAGATTTGTCCCGCTTGGATCGCCTTATTCAACAACGCCAGGTTATTCTGGCTCTCCAGCACTTCGCCATACTCGTCGATGGAAGTCTTCAAGGCTACCGACTGGTTATAGAGTTGGAGCAATTCATTCTCTACCGCCGTCATCGTGCTTTCCAGTTGCAAATCGGTGTAAAGGTTCTGTGCTTTCGCCTGTTTCACATTGTTGCGGTTTGAGAAAAGAGGAATACTGATGCCGACCAAAAAGCCATTGAAACGTTCGCCACCCGAAGATGGGTTCATACGGTAACCCAACTCAAACGAAGGCAGCCCCATCGTCTTGTTGACACTGATTTGTCTCGATGATACGGCCTTCGCACTTTGCAAAGACAACAGACGCCGATCATTCTCCAAGATTTCCTGGCGCAGGTCGGCAAACGAGAGCGGAAGCTCCACAACCTCGTAAGCCGTATCAGTCAACTGAATAGCAATCCCCCCGTTCAGCATTTCTAGTTCCCGCTGTTTATTCACACGGGCCGCTTCGTTCATGCGTACCTCGTTACGGACGTTCAAAAGTTCAAGTTCGATCTTGTTCGTTTCCAAAATATTGGCATCACCCTGTTCCAAGCGTTGCTGATAGAGTGCGGCAAGCTGTTCGGCGCTTTTCCGACGGATATCCAGCAGGTTCTTTTGCTGATTCAGAAAGATCAAGTCCAGGCAAGCTTCTTTGGCTTGCAACAAAATCTGCTGGCGCACTTCTTCGCCCTGTCGGTCGTAGTTTTCACCCTTCTGCTTGGAGAGCTTGTTCCGTTGCATATATAAAGACGGGAAGTCAAATGATTGCGAAGCGACTAATTCACCGGTGAATCCCATTCCCTCTTTGTTTCCATACAAATGGGAATAAGTAACGGTAGGATCAGGCAGGTTGTTGTCCAGTTTGGCTTCCAACTTTTGTGCCGTCACCATCTGACGGTTTGCCTGCAATTCCTTGTTATTGGTCTCTACACTCCGGAGCACTTCCTCGATGGAAGTTTGCGCCCCGGCCACCAATGCAGAAGAAAGCAATGCTATTGTTAATATGAATCGTTTCATTCTTTATCTTCTTTATTCATTAATAAATAAACAATCGGGATGATGAAGCCGTTCAGGAAAGTGGATGTCAGCAGACCTCCTAAGATAACGGTCGCCATCGGACTTTGTATCTCGTTGCCTGGCAAATCGCCGTTCAGCGCAAGCGGGATTAACGCGAGAGCCGAACTGAGCGCCGTCATCAGGATAGGATTCAAACGGTCCATAGAACCTTGCAGGACGGCTTGTTTCAACGGTACATTCTCTACAGTCCGAAGATGCGTGTAATGGCTGATCAGCAACATACCGTTACGAGTGGCAATACCGAACAGGGAAATGAAACCGATAATAGCCGGAATACTCACCTCGCCGGAAGTCAGCTTCAAGATGAACACGCCCCCGATCAACGCCAACGGTAGGTTCAACAGAATAACCCCGCTCTCTTTCGCATTCTTAAACTCATTATAGAGCAACAGGAAGATCACCAACAGAGACATCAACGAAGTAAGCAGTAACGTACGGCTGGCAGCCTGTTCACTCTCGAACTGCCCGCCATATTCGATATGATAGCCTTCAGGCAACTGGATGGAAGCATCTATCTTCTGCTGTATCTCATTGACGATGCTGCGGAGGTCGCGCTCGGAAACATTACCACTGATCACGATCTTACGCTGCACATTCTCGCGATTGATCGTGTTCGGACCTGTCACGGAACGGATTTCGGCGACATAGCTCAACGGGACTTTCTTACCACCCGCATCGATCATCAGATTACGGATATCCTCCATTGTGGCACGGCTTTCATCCGAAGTCTTTACCGTCAAGTCAAATGTCTTGCCATTGTCATATACCTGGCTGACAGCTTCGCCCCCCAGCATGACATTGACATACTCCTCAAACTCCGGCAACGTGATGCCATATTGTGCCATCAACTCACGCTTCGGTGTAATGGTAAGCTGCGGACGCTCGATCTGTTGTTCCACTTTCAAGTCCACCAGACCGGGGATTCCTTGTATAGCCTCCTTGATCTGGTTACCGACCATAAACATCAGATTCAAGTCCGTACCGAACAATTTGATTGCAATATTCGCCTCCGTACCGGAGAGCATGGCGTCGATACGATGAGAAATAGGCTGTCCTATTTCGATGTTAGCTCCACTGATGGTAGACAATTTCTTACGGACATCATTCATAACCGCATCGCGGCTACGGTCTTTCAAGACAAACGGAGCTTCGATTTCCGATACGTTTACCCCTAAAGCATGCTCGTCAAGCTCGGCACGTCCGGTCTTGCGGGCAACAGTCTGGATTTCGGGAACCTGCATCAGCAATTCTTCTGCCCGTCGTCCCATCTCATCCGATTCTTCGAGGGAAATGCCCGGAAGAGAGCTTACATTGATCGTAAACGAACCTTCGTTAAATGGCGGCAGGAAGCTACGTCCCAGCGTAAAGAACATTCCCAATGCAACAAGAAACAGGCCAATCGTACACCCTAACACCATATTTTTATGTGCCAATGCTCCATTCAAGGCTTTACCATACAATTCTTTCAACTTGCGGGCCACCCATGCCTCCTTCTCTACTTTCTTGTCTGTAGACTTCCGGTTCAACAGGTAGCTGCACAACACAGGAGTCAATGTCAACGCCACGACCGTAGAGGCAAACAGCGCAACAATAAAGGCGATCCCCAGCGGCACCAGCATACGCCCTTCCATCCCGCTCAGGAAGAAAAGGGGCACGAAGCTGACCACAATAATGAGCGTCGAATTCAAAATCGGCATACGTACTTCGCGAGATGCATCGAACACGACTTCTAAAATGGAACGTTGCTGATCGGAAGGCAACAAATGATTTTCCCGTATCCGTTTATATACATTCTCCACATCAACAATCGCATCATCGACCAACGAACCGATAGCAATCGCCATTCCTCCCAAACTCATGGTATTAATAGTCAATCCCATATAATGCAATGTCAGTATGGAAACTAACAAGGAAAGAGGCAAGGCAACCAGCGAAATCACCGTTGTACGGATATTCATCAGGAACAGGAACAGAACAATAACAACAAAGAAACTGCCTTCGAACAGACTGTTCTTCACATTATCAATAGAGCTGTCAATAAAGCGGCTCTGACGGAATATGTCGGTCGAAACGTGCACATCAGCAGGCAGGTTCTTCTGCAAGTCCGCCATAATCGCGTCTAACTTTTCCGTCAAGTCGATCGTACTGGTGTTCGGCTGTTTCGTGACCGTAATCAACACGGCAGGTTTCGCCCGTTCGGAAGCAGTTCCAAGCTTCGGACTCTTGCTGCCAATCTTCACTGTTGCGATATTTTCCAATAAAACGGGGAAATCTCCGACAATCTTGACAACTCCCTTTCCGATCTCCTCGGCATTCGCAGTAGAAAGAACACCCCTGATGATGTATTCATTATCATATTCATAAAGGACACCACCATTGGCATTCCGGTTCATGTTGCGGGTAACGGCCAGTACTTCACCCAAGCTTACACCGTAGTGCTTCATGCGGGTGGGATCAAGCAATATCTGGTACTCCTTGATATCGCCACCAATCACGGCAACCTGTGCCACTCCTCCCGTCGAGAGTAATCGCGGACGGATGGTCCAGTCGGCAATCGTACGCAAGTCCATTTGGGTTGTAGGGGCGATTCGTGAACCACTCTTACTATCATCAACCGTCAGCCCGATAATCATCATTTCCCCTAAAATGGAAGACTGCGGGCCCAGCGTCGGTTTCCCGACATTCTCCGGCAGGCTCTCACTGACGACAGCCAACTTTTCGGAAACGATCTGACGGGCCCGGTAAATATCCGTTCCCCAATCGAATTCAACCCACACGACAGAAAAACCTGTCGTAGAAGACGAACGGACACGGCGCACATCCATCGCACCATTCACAGCCGTCTCTACCGGAAAAGTAACCAGACGTTCTACCTCTTCTGGCGCCATACCGTTTGCCTCCGTCATAATGACAACGGTCGGCGCATTCAAATCCGGGAACACATCCACATCTGTATGGAAAGCGGTATACGTACCGGCAATCATCAGCAGCAGGGAACAGATCAATACAACCAACCTGTTATGCAGCGAGTAATATATTATCTTATTCAGCATAATCTTTTTTAATTGTCAATTCATTAATGATTATGTGTATGTGCGGGAATTGCATTAGAAGCAGAAGCCAGCTTGATCTGGTAAGCACCGACCGTCACAACTTCGTCACCTGCTTTCAGGCCGCTCAATATCTGGACTTCGGAGCCGTTGTCGGCACCTAATGTCACAGGAACCTTTTTATAGGCTTCTTCATGCACGCGAACAAAGACTGAATAAACACCCTGCTCCTCGATAAGGGCGGAAACAGGGACACTGATGACATTCTGCATCGGAGCCGTAAGCAGATAGATCTCGACAAACGAGCCGGGAATAATAGCTCCCTTATTATCAAACTCGAATGTAACCGGAACATAAAAAGAGTTAGTATCGGAGGCCTTGCCATAAGAAAGCAGATGTCCACGCAGATCGGACAATTTATAAGTCACGTTATCGTACGGCGTACGGAAATTAGCGGACTGTATAGATGGCAAGTAGTTGTAATATTTCTCTGAAACCTCCGCACGCAACACCAGGCGGCCATTCTGCGAAATCGTGGCCAACGGCTGGCCTACCGTCACATAATCCCCCTCTTTCACTTGCAAGTTTTTCAGATAACCGTTTATTGGCGAAACGACCGACACCCCGTTAGCAGTCTGTTTTCCTGCTACCGCTTCCCAAGCCACCTTCGCATTCTCGTAATTCAGACGTGCCTGTTCAAAATTTTTGGCAGAAACGATCTTATCCCCTATCAGGGTTTCCATACGTTCATATTCTTTCTTTGCATTCTCATACGCATATTTGGCTTTAGCCGCCACATTACCGTCAGACAAACTGCTCGAAGCAAGACTCAGAATAGCCTGTCCCTTGCGAACAGCCGTTCCATCGACAAATGACAGGTTGCCGAATGTTACCACACCGGGAACCGTAGCCACCACAGTCGACTCCTCTCCCTGCGCAGCCATCACCCGCCCGCTTGTTTTGATCACATCGGTAAAAACACCCGGCTCAACCTTAGACGTCTGCAATCCGACTGCTTCCGCCAATGCTTTTTTAAACGTAATTTCACCGGCATGTCCTTCTCCGGTCTCTTCATGTTCATGATCATGTCCCTCATGTTCATGGTCATGCCCTTCGTGATCGTGGTCGTGTCCTTCTTCGTGTTCGTGGGCTTCATGTTCATGCTCTCCATGTGCCGCAGTATTGCCATTGCAACCTGCCAGGATGTAGGCGAAAATCACCCACACTAAATATATTTTTTTCATTATGATGTATGAATTTTGATTTATGAGTTATGAATAAAAGAAGGTTCATGATTTATGATTTATATCATCAACACATAAATCATAAATCATAAATTATAAATCAAATTCATACGGAGGCGCACGAAGCCCTGACGCAGAAACAATCCACGTATCATGCAGGGACTCGATGTAGTAGGCCCGGTCATTCTCGAACAAGAGCTTGTAAAAGACCGGAACAGGAGGGTTTATATAATCAAACAATACAAGCAAAGGGAAAAGAAACTGATTCACGTTTCCATCCGTCACATGCGAGAAAATGGAAGTGTAGAGTGCGATGTTATGCCCGTTGCATCCGCAATCATGTGATTCGGAACTTCCATGCCCACCATGAGCCGCCTCGGCTGAAAGTGATTTATAGCAAGGCAACCCGTTACTATGGTGATGATGCGGTACGACTACCGACATAAGCATCACGATACTAACAAGCAGCATCACATATTGGTATATTTTCTTTTTCACTCTCATACTTCCGATACAAAAATACGAAGTTTTTTAATTACTACGCAATTATGCTTCCTAAATTAAAAAACTGTTTTGTTTTTTACCAAACCAGGCGGTTTTCATCGTCTGGCAAGGCACTTTAGTTGCCGGACATCCCCATGTTGCCCCCTTTTACACCCGGGTGTACTGGCTCTCTACACCCGGATGTAAAGGATGGCAACATGGGGGTGTTTACGGAATGATGTACTTGTCTTTGCTAAAAAAAGAGATAGCTTTTGTGGAATGAAGAACCGTAT
>ERZ857827.1437-NODE-1437-length-24372-cov-26.120615_pt1 | contig 24372 bp, 19 predicted proteins | sample MGYA00519761_ERZ857827 | MGnify/ENA primary metagenome ERZ857827 (study PRJEB31778, sample SAMEA3449370) | human gut metagenome | biome: human gut; feature: human-associated habitat; material: faeces | place: United Kingdom | collected 2010/2012 ... | reverse complement strand
TGATTGAGGGTAATAAGCATGTTGTCAACGGTGTTGAAGTTTATGACTTCACTTACATCAACTGGTTCTGGATAGGGGCGGCATTGATGTCTGTATTGTTGGCATTGCTGGTGTGGAATGCGCGGAGCAAAGAATAGAAAGATTTTATCCTGATTCAAACTTCATATCTTGAATCAGGATAAATAGTGATTAAAAGAATATGTCTTCTTCGTTATCTCCTGTTGAGTCAATAAATGCTACATAGTAGATAGGCATATACATCACTTTGCCATTACTCGTCACTTCTCTGTTATTGGAGAGAACCAAACCGGACAGAACATGATATTCTTTGACTGCAAGCAGGTTATTCAGGGCGCTATGAACTGTATAATCTTTTCCTGACTTTACCTCTATAGGGAGAATGCTCAAATCGGAATAGTTGTCTATCAAGAAATCTACTTCTCCTTTTTGCCGATTGTCATAATAGAATAAATTATGTCCATGAGATTTAAGTTCTTGCGCTACAACATTTTCGTATATGGCTCCAAGATTAATACTCCTTTCATCTCCCAATATGGGGCGTAGGTTATAATGGAAAAGTTGTGAAGTGAGCATACCCACATCGTTCAAGTACAATTTTAGTAGATTCTTCTGTACAGATTCCTTTAAGGGATAGTGAGGATTGGAAATTGCATGTACATCAAGTGTAATACCTGATGATATGAGATACTCGAATTCTTCTTGATATCGGGTGAAACGATCTCCTTTCTGACCTTGGATGTCTTTTGCAACGATACGTTTTTTCTTATTCTCCATTTGTGATGGTATCATGTCGTAAATGCGGCGAATCAAAAGATTACGTCCGTTGTCTTGTTCATATTTGGAAGCATCTTCACCATATAATATACGGATTGACTCTTGTATTTCACGTACCTTTACAATATTGTGCGAAGACAAATACTCATTTACGGCATCGGGCATTCCTCCTACAAGCAGATAACGGCGGAATAAATTCATTATATGATGATGCTGCTCTTCACCAAGGCTTTCTTTACGCTGAAACTTTTGTCGCAGTAGAGTAATCGCTTCTTTTCCAAAATTGTTGGCAATGAGAAATTCTTCAAAATCAAGTTGGTACATTGCTTTACGGGTTATACTCCCCACCGGTATGGAGGTTGTTGAACGTAATGCTATGCCCAACAGACTTCCGCTTGCGATGAAACGGTAACGTCCTTCTTGACGTAGAAATTTGAGCATTGTGAGGAACTGTGTGTAATGCTGTATCTCATCAAGAAAGACCAATGTATTGCTTGCATTATCCAGCTTCTTACCGGCTACCATACTTAATGTCAGATAGAATTCTTCAGTAGTACGAACATTTTTAAAGAGTTGTGCACCTTCATCATCTTCAACAAAGTTTATTTCAACGAAATTATCATAGAGGCGGTTACCAATCTCTCTGATAATATAAGACTTTCCTACCTGTCTGGCACCTTCAATGACTAAAATCTTATCAGATTTGGATTTTAAATATTCTTCTATGTATGTACCAATCTTTCTGTATAACATAACTTATTACACTTTTCAATATGAATTTGTATTGCAAAAATACACTTTTCAATATGAATGAACAAGAGGAAAATACACTTTTCAAAAAAAATGTGGGAAAAGGTGTTGTAGAGTGTTTCGGAAGTCGTATTGGGCGTTACTGATGCGGAATGCCCGAAGCAAGGAGGCTTAATGAATATATTTCTATTGATAAAGAGAATATTAATTTGAAAATTTCTATATTTGTGAGAGGAAATAAAAGGAGTATTGTATGAAGAAGATTATCAACCCATGGAAAGACATGGAAGGCTATAATTGTTTTGGTTGTTCACCCGACAATGAGGCAGGCGTACGAATGGAATTTTACGAAGATGGCGATGAAGTAGTGAGCATCTGGAAGCCACGTCCTGAGTATCAGGGATGGTTGAACACATTGCATGGAGGTATTCAGTCTGTATTGCTGGATGAGATTTGCGGCTGGGTGGTATTCCGTAAATTACAGACCGGAGGGGTGACATCTAAGATGGAGACCCGTTTCCGGAAATCCATATCGACGAACGACACACATGTGGTGTTGCGTGCTTCGTTGCGTGAACAGAAACGTAATATTGCCATTATAGAAGCGAGACTGTATAACAGTATGGGTGAACTCTGTACGGAAGCTACTTGCACCTATTTTACTTTCCCGCAGGAGAAGGCGGAAAAAGAAATGTTTTTTCATCATTGTGATGTAGAACCGGATGAAATATTGCCCTTGATTTAATGAAATGAAAGAAAAAAGGAACTTTTTGTGATAAATTCTTGGTGGTTTAAAACAAATCGTTTACATTTGTCGCATTGAAAATAGAAAAAGTATGAAGAATATCGTTGCACATCATCATCATTATCATCCTGACGAATAATTCGGTGGGCGTATGGTTGTATGTGTATAACGAAGAGCATATAGAGGACGAGGCTTACCGAACATTGGTAAACCTCGTTTTTTGTTTCTTCCGTTCGGTATCTAATGCTGAACAACAAAGCGAAAATAATAAATTGTTAAATAGTAAATCGAATCATGTTAAGAATTGCAGTACAAGCTAAGGGCCGTCTTTTTGACGAGACGATGTCATTCCTCGAAGAATCGGATATAAAACTAAGCGCGACTAAACGTACGTTGTTGGTACAGTCTTCTAATTTTCCTTTGGAAGTATTGTTTTTGCGGGATGATGATATTCCACAAACAGTGGCTACGGGAGTGGCCGATTTGGGTATCGTAGGCGAAAACGAGTTCATGGAAAAGGCTGAGGATGCTGAAATCATAAAGCGTTTGGGGTTCAGCAAATGCCGTCTGTCACTGGCATTGCCTAAGGATATCGAATATCCGGGACCGCAATGGTTTGAGGGTAAGAAGATTGCCACTTCGTATCCCGGTATTCTTTCCCGATATCTCAAGAAACAGGGAGTGAAAGCGGAAATACACGTGATTACCGGTTCGGTGGAGGTTTCTCCGGGTATTGGCCTGGCTGATGCAATTTTTGATATTGTAAGCTCCGGTTCCACTTTGGTGAGCAATCGCTTGAAAGAAGTGGAAGTAGTGATGAAGTCCGAAGCTCTTCTGATTGGTAATAAGGACATGAGTGAGGATAAAAAAGAGATTCTGAAAGAACTGTTGTTCCGCATGGATGCGGTGAAGACAGCGGAAGACAAGAAATATGTGCTGATGAATGCTCCGAAAGATAAGTTGGATGAGATAGTAGCCGTACTTCCGGGCATGAAAAGCCCTACGGTGATGCCGTTGGCGCAAGAGGGTTGGTGTTCCGTACACACTGTGCTGGACGAAAAATGTTTTTGGGAGATTATCGGTAAATTGAAAGCATTGGGGGCGGAAGGTATTCTGGTGCTGCCGATTGAGAAAATGATAATTTAGTTTTCACCGCGGAGACTTTCTGTGATGAGGTGAATTTCTTTTAAATACAAATAAAAAACTGATATGGTACTGATAACCAATCCTGATAGAACTCAATGGGCGGAATTGTTAAAACGTCCGGTTATGAATACGGAGAACCTCTTCGATACGGTACGGGGTATTATAGACTGTGTAAAAGCGGAAGGTGATTGTGCAGTGTTGAGGTATGAAGAACAGTTTGACAAAGTAGCGCTGGGCGCATTGACCGTAACGGAAGAAGAGCAGAAAGAAGCGGAAGCGTTGGTAAGCGAGGAACTGAAAAAGGCCATCAGGTTGGCAAAGCAGAATATAGAGACATTCCATGCGGCGCAATGCTTTGAAGGCAAACGGATAGAGACTCAGCCGGGAGTTACTTGTTGGCAGAAAGCTGTTGCCATAGAGAAAGTGGGGTTGTATATCCCCGGTGGAACTGCTCCACTCTTTTCCACTGTATTGATGCTGGCTGTTCCGGCAAAGATTGCAGGATGTAAGGAGATTGTGCTCTGTACTCCTCCGGGTAAGGATGGAAAAGTACATCCGGCCGTTTTGTTTGCGGCTAAGGTGGCGGGAGTAAACCGTATTTTTAAGGCGGGAGGCGTGCAAGCCATTGCAGCGATGGCTTATGGTACGGAGAGCATACCGAAAGTGTATAAGATTTTTGGTCCGGGCAATCAGTATGTCACAGCTGCCAAGCAATTGGTCAGCTTGCGTGATGTAGCGATTGATATGCCTGCCGGGCCTTCAGAGGTGGAGGTACTGGCGGATGAGACGGCTAATCCTGCTTTTGTAGCGGCCGACTTGCTAAGTCAGGCAGAGCATGGTGTAGACAGTCAGGCGATGTTGATTACCACCTCTCCGGCATTGCAACAGGCGGTGAAAGAAGAGGTGGAGCGCCAGTTGGCTTTGTTGCCCCGCAAAGAGATTGCGGAAAAGTCTCTTGCCAACAGTAAGTTGATTGTGGTGCGTGATATGGACGAGGCTATTGAGCTGACCAATTCCTATGCGCCGGAGCATCTCATTATCGAAACGGCAGAATATATGTCTGTTGCAGAACGTATAGTTAATGCCGGTTCGGTCTTTTTGGGCTCTCTCACTCCGGAAAGCGCCGGAGACTATGCTTCGGGCACTAACCACACGCTTCCTACGAACGGTTATGCCAAAGCGTACAGTGGCGTCAGCCTTGACAGTTTTATACGTAAGATAACTTTCCAGGAGATTAAGCCGGAAGGAATACGTACCATTGGCCCGGCTATTGAGGAAATGGCTGCTAATGAGTTTTTGAATGCCCATAAGAATGCTGTGACTGTCCGGCTTGCGGAATTAAAATTGAAAAATGATATTCTCTAAATTATAAATCAGAAATCTGCATGAGAACCTTAGAAGAACTTACCCGGCCGAATATCTGGCGTTTGAAACCTTATTCTTCGGCACGTGATGAATATAATGGGGCTGCCGCATCTGTTTTTCTTGATGCGAATGAAAATCCGTATAACATGCCGCACAACCGCTATCCGGATCCGATGCAACGGGAGTTGAAACATGAACTGTCCAGAATAAAGAAGATAAGTCCCGAACATATCTTTTTGGGTAATGGCAGCGATGAGGCAATAGATCTTGTTTTTCGTGCTTTTTGTGAACCGCGCATAGATAATGTGGTGGCCATAGATCCTACGTACGGTATGTATCAAGTGTGTGCAGAGGTCAACGATGTGGAGTACCGCAAAGTATTGTTGGATGAAAATTTTCAGTTTTCAGCAGACAAGCTGCTGGCGGCTGCGGATGAGCACACAAAGTTGATTTTTCTTTGTTCTCCCAATAACCCTACGGGAAATGATTTGCTCCGTAATGAAATAGAGAAAATTATCCTCGGTTTTAGTGGATTGGTGATATTGGACGAGGCCTATAATGACTTTTCGGAAGCACCTTCTTTCCTGAGTGAGCTGGATAAATATCCCAATCTGATTGTACTTCAGACTTTCTCCAAAGCATGGGGGTGTGCTGCCATACGTTTAGGCATGGCTTTTGCTTCGCAGGAGATTATTTCGATTCTCAACAAAATAAAGTATCCCTATAACGTGAATCAACTGACTCAGAAACAAGCGTTGGAGATGTTGCACCGTTACTATGAAATAGAACGTTGGGTGAAGACACTGAAAGAAGAACGTGAAAATCTGGAAGAGGAGTTTGCAAAATTGCCTTGTACGGTGAAAATATTCCCTTCCGATGCGAACTTCTTCTTGGTGCGGGTGACGGATGCGGTGAGGATTTATAATTATCTGGTAGGCGAAGGTATCATTGTCCGTAATCGTAACTCAGTGTCACTTTGTGGAAACTGTTTGAGGGTAACGGTGGGGACGAGATTGGAAAATGAAAAACTGCTTGAGGCGTTAAGAAAAATATGAAGAAAGTACTTTTTATAGATCGTGACGGAACGTTGGTTGTTGAACCACCTGTGGATTATCAGTTGGATTCGTTGGAAAAACTGGAGTTTTATCCGAAAGTAATGCGTAATCTTGGCTTTGTACGCAGCAAACTGGATTTTGAGTTTGTAATGGTTACCAATCAGGATGGGTTGGGTACAGCATCTTTTCCGGAAGAAACTTTTTGGCCGGCACATAACCTGATGATGAAAACCTTGGAAGGCGAAGGAGTTACGTTCGATGATATATGTATAGACCGTAGTATGCCCGAAGACAATGCGCCAACCCGTAAGCCGCGCACAGGTATGCTGACGAAGTATCTTGGAAATCCCGATTACGACTTGGTGAATAGTTTTGTGATAGGCGACCGCACTACGGATGTGGAACTGGCGAAGAATCTGGGTTGTCGCGCTATTTTCTTGCAGGAGGATACGAACATGCTGAAACCGAAGTCTGCCGGTGGTGAAGCAGCCTGTGAAGGCTTGGAAGATGCCTGTGCATTGGCTACCAAAGACTGGGATAAGGTGGCAGAGTTCCTTTTTGCCGGTGAGAGAAAGGCAGAGGTGCGCCGTATCACGAAAGAGACGAATATTTATGTAGCCGTAAATCTGGACGGTAACGGTCGTTGTGATATTCATACCGGACTGGGCTTTTTCGACCATATGCTGGAACAGATAGGAAAACATGGCGGCATGGATCTGACCATTCATGTAAAAGGTGATTTGGAAGTGGATGAGCATCATACGATAGAAGATACTGCCCTTGCTTTAGGTGATTGCCTTTATCGGGCGTTGGGGAATAAACGAGGCATAGAGCGCTATGGTTATGCTTTGCCTATGGATGATTGTTTGTGTCAAGTATGCCTTGATTTTGGCGGGCGCCCCTGGTTGGTATGGGATGCTGAGTTTAAACGTGAAAAAATAGGGGAGATGCCTACGGAAATGTTCTTGCATTTCTTTAAATCATTAAGCGATGCAGCCAAAATGAATCTTAATATCAAGGCGGAAGGGCAGAATGAGCATCATAAGATAGAGGGAATCTTTAAAGCACTGGCGAGAGCCTTGAAGATGGCTGTAAAGCGGGATATCTATCATTATGAATTGCCAAGCTCAAAGGGGGTATTGTAATTATCACATTCATTTATCGTCCGCAAATGAACAGGGGGAGTGTCCGATTTCGGACACTCCCCCTTGTGTAATGCCCTCCTGACCGCTTGGCACACTCTTTGTCTTTCTATCAGCGATAATTTTAAAGATTGAACATGAAAAAGAGTATTTTACTTGCAGCTTGTTTTTTGATGACACTGACTGTTGCTGCGCAGAATGATACATTGGCTAACGAACGCGACATCACATTGGCGGAAGCTATTGCATTGGCCCGTACACAGTCTGTAGATGCTGCGGTGGCATTGAATGAGTTGAAAACAGCTTATTGGGAATATCGTACTTTCCGCGCGGACTTGTTGCCTGAAGTAAACTTTACGGGAACCCTGCCCAATTATAATAAGTCGTACAGTACCTACCAAAATTCAGACGGTTCTTATAGTTTTGTCCGCAATAATACATTGGGATTGTCAGGTGCGCTTTCTATCGACCAGAATATATGGTTCACAGGTGGTAAATTGTCACTGGCCTCTTCTCTTGACTATATCAAGCAGTTGGGCTCCGGAGGCGACAAGCAGTTCATGTCCGTACCCGTAAGCCTTGAGCTGACACAACCGATATTCGGCGTAAACAGTTTGAAGTGGAACCGCCGTATTGAGCCTGTCCGGTATGCAGAAGCAAAAGCGGCCTTTATCTCGGCTACGGAAGAAGTGACGATGAAAACCATCACCTATTTTTTTGAACTATTGCTTGCCAGGGAAGCGCTTGCCACAGCACAACAGAACAAAGCGAATTCAGACCGCCTTTATGAAGTGGCTATTGCCAAACGTAAAATGGGACAGATTTCAGAGAATGACCTGTTGCAGCTCAAACTGAATTCCCTGCAAGGCAAAGCGGATGTGACTGAAGCTGAAAGTACTTTGAATGCCAAAATGTTTCAGCTGCGTTCTTTTCTCGGCGTATCGGAAAGTGAGGGGCTGAATCCTGTTATACCCGCTTCTGTTTCCGGCATTAAGATGGACTACGACCGCGTTCTGAACAAGGCTTTGGAGCGTAATTCATTTGCACAGAATATACGCCGCCGCCAGTTGGAAGCTGATTATGAAGTGGCGGCTGCACGTGGAAACTTGAGGAGCATCGACCTGTTTGCCAGTGTGGGCTATACCGGACAAAATCATGAGTTCTCCTCTGCCTATCAGGATTTGCTGGACAACCAGATTGTCAAGGTAGGCGTGAAAATCCCCATTCTCGACTGGGGAAAGCGTCGCGGCAAAGTGAAGGTAGCCAAGAGCAATCGTGAAGTGGTGCTCTCCAAAATCCGTCAGGAACAAATGGATTTCAATCAGGACATCTTCTTGCTGGTGGCAAACTTCAATAATCAGGCACAGCAGCTGGACATTGCAGAAGAAGCTGACCTGATAGCTGAAAAACGTTACAAGACAAGTGTGGAGACTTTTATGATTGGTAAAATCAGCACTCTCGACCTGAACGACGCACAGAAGTCCAAAGACGAAGCCCGGCAAAAACATATCTCCGAACTTTATTATTATTGGTACTATTTCTATCAGCTTCGTAGTCTGACTCTTTGGGATTTTGAACGGAATATGGAGTTGGAAGCCGATTTTGAAGATATAATTAAAGGATAGACTGCACCGCAGGATGCGCAAAGTCTCACCGGGCTCTTGCCGAAAAGCTTCTGTTGAAGAAATACCTTTTAATTTGTGGCTGTAATGCAAAAAACTCTGTGAGACTCTGTGTCCTCTGTGGTGAATTTGTTATTTTTGCAAACAATAAACTACCAATTCCTATGATACTGATAGTCGATGATGATAGCGCCGTACGTTCTTCGCTTAGCTTTATGCTGAAGCGTGCCGGTTATGAAGTAAAAACAGCTTCGGGACCTCGTGAAGCAATGGACGTAGTTCGTGCAGAATCTCCCGCACTGATATTAATGGACATGAACTTTACGCTCTCCACCACCGGAGAGGAGGGGCTCACTTTGTTGAAGCAGGTAAAAGTGTTCCGTCCCGATGTTCCCGTCATATTGATGACAGCATGGGGAAGTATCCAACTGGCTGTACAGGGTATGCAGGCAGGTGCTTTCGATTTCATCACCAAGCCTTGGAATAATGCGGCTCTTTTGCGGCGCATCGAAACTGCTTTGGAGTTGAGTGCTGCCCCGAAAGAAACGTCTCAGGAGCAGGCGGAAGGCTTGAACCGTAGCCATATCATAGGAAAATCGCAGGGATTGTTGGAAGTGTTGAATACTGTAGCGCGCATTGCACGTACCAATGCTTCCGTACTGATCACCGGTGAGAGCGGGACGGGCAAGGAGCTGATTGCTGAAGCTGTTCACATCAACAGTCAGCGCATCAATCAGCCTTTTGTGAAAGTCAATCTCGGTGGTATTTCACAGAGTTTGTTCGAAAGTGAGATGTTCGGTCATAAAAAAGGTGCTTTTACCGATGCGAGTGCCGACCGTATAGGTCGTTTTGAGCTGGCCAATAAAGGCACTATCTTCTTGGACGAAATAGGCGATTTGGATTTATCCTGCCAGGTGAAACTGTTGCGTGTGCTTCAAGACCAGACTTTTGAAGTATTGGGCGACAGCCGTCCGCGCAAGGTGGATGTGCGTGTTGTCTCTGCTACCAATGCCGACCTACGCAAGATGGTTTCCGAGCATACATTTCGTGAAGATCTTTTTTATCGTATCAATCTGATAACCGTAAAGTTGCCCGCCTTGCGTGAGCGTCGTGAGGATATACCTTTGTTGGCACGTCATTTTGCCGATCGTCAGGCTTCCGCAAACGGTTTGCCCCGTACGGAGTTTTCGGCGGATGCACTGAATTTCCTTTCTCGTTTGCCTTATTCGGGTAATATTCGCGAACTGAAGAATCTGGTGGAACGTACCATACTCGTCAGTGGAAAACAAACATTGGACGCTGCTGACTTTGAATCGCAATATCAGCGTCATGATGAACCGGCCAAAGCAGCCGAAGGCACCTCCTTTGCCGGCATGACGCTTGATGAGATAGAACGGCAGACAATTCTGCAAACATTGGAGCAGCATAAAGGTAACCTTAGTCAGGTTGCGCTGGCGCTAGGCATCAGCAGGGCGGCTCTGTACAGACGGTTGGAAAAATATAAAATAGGGATTAGCGATTAGTATTTATCCGTTTAAATCCTAACAGTTAATCGTTGACTGCTAACCCCTAATCCCTAATTGCTAATCCCTAATCACTAACTTACGTGCGTATTAAGTTTTACTTTTTTATCCTTGTATTGTTTTTGTTCGGACTGGGTATAGCATTGGTATATCTGGTTGGCAAAATGCAAACTATGCATTTATATATTGCAGAAGCTATTATTGCATTTATACTAATTTACCTGGGGGTATTCTATCGCAAGATTGTCAAGCCGATGAGTACGATTGGAAGCGGTATGGAGTTATTGCGCGAGCAGGATTTCAGCAGTAGGCTCAGTAGGGTAGGACAGTACGAAGCAGACCGCATTGTGAACATCTTTAATCGTATGATGGAGCAGCTCAAGAACGAGCGTCTGCACATGCGTGAGCAAAACCATTTTCTTGATTTGTTGATTCAGGCATCGCCTATGGGAGTTGTTATTATGACATTGGACGGCGAGGTGTCACAACTAAATCCTATGGCTGTGAAGATGCTGGGAGTCCGTAGGGAAGAAGCCCAGAATAAGAAACTTGCGGATATTGACTCTCTTTTGGCGGAAGAACTGGCATCCATTCCGAAAGACGTAACTTCGGTGGTGCGGCTGAATGATGCGAATATTTATAAGTGTACCCATTCTTCGTTTATAGACAGAGGGTTCAAACATCCTTTCTTTCTGATAGAGCGTATGACGGACGAGGTGATGAAAGCTGAAAAGCGTGCTTATGAAAAGGTAATCCGCATGATAGCCCACGAAGTGAACAATACCACTGCCGGAATTACGTCTACATTGGATACGGTGGAACAGGCTCTTTCCACCGAAGAGGGCATGGAAGATATTTGCGATGTGATGCGTGTCTGTATGGAACGTTGTTTCTCCATGAGCCGTTTCATTACCCGTTTTGCGGATGTGGTGAAGATTCCTGAGCCTACGGTGGCTGCTGTCCGGTTGAATGAACTGGTGTGCATGTGCAAACGGTTCATGGAGGGTATGTGCAATGACCGTAACATCATTCTACGTTTGGAGTGTGATCCGGAAGTGGGACAGGTTAGGCTGGATGCTTCATTATTCGAACAAGTTCTGGTGAATATCATAAAGAATGCTGCCGAGAGCATAGAGGAATCCGGTGAAGCGGCAGATAGACAAGGCGAAATAACGGTGAGGACCATTGCCCCCGCTTCCATAGAAATCGTTGACAATGGTCCCGGAATCAGCAAAGAGACTGAAGCTAAACTCTTCAGTCCCTTCTTCTCCACCAAGCCGAACGGGCAGGGAATCGGTTTGGTATTTATCAGGGAAGTGCTAAGCCGTCATGGTTGTACCTTTTCTCTGCGTACATACAATGATGGACTGACCCGCTTCCGGATCTTGTTTAATTCTTGATTTTCTTCCATTCTTCTGCATACTCATCCAATATCCGTTTGAGCCCCTGACCGATTGTAGCATAATCATTTTCATTCAGGTTGGCAAGAGAAGCACGTACGCTCCATTCCGGTCCGTCAAAGCCGCCGCCGTTCAGAAGCACTAAGGAGGTTTCTTTGGCAAGGCGGAACACTACATCCAGCGGACTGTACGTCTTTTTGAGGTATTCCACAAACTTGTCTCCATAGAACTTTTCAGCCCAGACCAGCATATCAATTTCCGTATAATATCCTACCCTTAAAGGGTCTTCCACTAATGTAAATCCGGTATTATCCCAAAGAGTTTTCAGGCGGCGTCGGATGATTTCCTGCATTTTCTGTTTGTAGCTGTTTCCCTTGTCCAACAGGGAAAAAGCGGCGAATAGGCTCATTTGCATCTGTTGAGGTAATGATAGTCCGGCGGTGTGGTTCAATGCTACTTGGCGACTGTCCGCTACCATTCGGTCTATGAACTTCAATTTCTCAGGATGCAGGGTCAACGTAGCATAGCGACGGTTGAGGATTTCGCGTTTCTCTTTTGGCAAGCGGGATATTTGCCTGTCGAATACGTTGTATTCATGCAAGGCAATGACGGCGTTGCGCCAGCCGGTAGCTCCGAAATATTTGGAGAAAGAATATACGCATAGCGTGTTATATGGAATTTCTGCCATGAACGAACGGAAGTGCGGGCTGAAAGTGCCGTACACATCATCTGTGATGATCATCAGATTGGGGTTATCTTCCTTGACGATAGTTACGATGCGCTCCATCGTTTCAGGACTTAGCGTATAACTGGGAGGATTGCTGGGATTGGTGACGAATAGAGCCTTTATCGCCGGGTTTTTCAATCTGTTGATATCTTCGTCACTGTATTGCCAAAGATGCAGACCGTCTTTACTCATGCGGTTGGCATGCAGTTCGGTGACCTTGAACCGGTAACGGTTTAGCCGGGGTATCTCTATGTAGGGAGTGAAAGCAGGAACCATGAGGACTATGCTGTCACCTTTGTTCAGTAGGAAATTTTCCTGCAAAGAGTCGAAGATGTAGCACATAGCTGCTGTCCCACCCTCGGTGGCAAACAAATCGAAAGCTCCGCGAGGCGGACGATTGTCGCACATTTCCTGATGGAGATAGTCGCGTACCAGCATTTCTGTGAATTGTAGAATACGGTCGGGCACAGGATATTGGTCTCCGATGACGCTTTCTACCCATTCGTGCACAAGGCTGTCGGGATCGACGGCATGCTGCATCAACATATAGTTATAGGTTTGTTCCAGTAATTTGGCTCCGGGCTGGTAGGTGTTGCTCTTGAGAAATTGTTCAAAGCGGGAGGCAATGCCTTGCTTTTCGGGTATTCCGGCAATTCCTTCGGGAAGGAACATGACGTGACGACATTCTTCCAGTCCGAATTTTCCCAAAAGGAAGAATGCTTCGCGTGGGGTGGTTGCAATCCAGTTGGGATTACCGCGCCCGGCGTTCAACATGGTACGGGCTGTTTTTTTCAGACTTTCGTCTGCCATATCAATGAGACGGTTTTTCAGCTCGAAAGGGCTGATGTTCTCCATTTTCTTTTCTAAAAGTTTTGTATCCATATAATCTGATGTTTAGTTTTTTAATAAGCGTTATGATTTTGGCGGATGCTTCGGCATATTTTGAATGGCAGACTGTATAAACCGATTTCGTACATACTGAAATAGTTTGTTACTTATCGGTTGTTTTTTCAGAGCCTTTAGGCTGTTAAATCAGCAGGACAATCACCACTCCCCATATAATCAGCAGGGTATTGCCTACGGCATACGTCACTGTATAGCCCAGTGCGGGTGTTTCACTCTCTACGGCATCTTGTATGGCTCCGAGGGCTGCTGTTGTTGTTCTTGCACCCGCACAGCATCCCAGCGCAATGGCAGGATGAAACTTGAACAGATATCTTGCTAGCAGCAGTCCGATAATCAACGGGAGGGTGGTGGCAATCGCACCTATCAGAAATAGGCTGACACCGACATCATGGAAGCCTTGTACGAAACTGGGGCCCGCCGAGATACCTACTACGGCAATAAACATATTCAGTCCGACATTATTCAGTACCCATTGTGATGGTTCGGGAATACGACCGAATGTGGGATGCTTGCTGCGCAACCAGCCGAATACCAATCCTGCTATCAATGCACCGCCACTGGTACTCAAGCTGATTGGTACGCCGCCGATGTGGACGGACAATGCTCCGAACAGCCCGCCTGCAAGTATACCGAGTCCTACGAAGATCATATCTGTCTGGTTGGTGGGACGGTCTATGTAACCCAGGCGTCGGGCGGCTGCCTCCACTTCCTGTTTGGTTCCTACTATTTCCACTACATCACCGGCATCTACTATGGTTTGCGCCATGACCGGAATGTCAATTCCTGCACGTTTGATGTTGCGGATGCTGACACCATGCATGAATTTTTCGTTGCGGATTGCAGATACTGTCTTTCCTGCAAAAGTCTTTTTGGTTATCATAACCGGAAGTTTCTCTGCCGGAAAGTCGAGTAATTGCTGGTCCAGAATCTCAGGCCCTATCCAGTCTTCTTCACCGATGACGTATTCCCGGCGTCCGCTTAGTACGACTTCGTCTCCGATTTCCAGTTGGACATTCGGGCTTACTTCCCGGATTGTCCCTGCCTTGCGTATCCGTTCTACGAACAGGCGTTTGTCCTGTTGCTGGAAGTATACTTCAAGGTCTATTACTCTTTTTCCATTCTTGAACCATTCGTTTTCAATGCGGTAAGCGCGGAATGTGACGGGGCGTGCGGCATGTATGAAGCCCGGTTCATCTGCCTGCGAATTGCCCATCCGGGCTTCCATGTCTTTGCATGCGGCTTTTACCTTATCCAGTCCGCCCAGCATTTTCGGACCTATGGACGACAATACCCACGCGGATCCGGCTGTTCCGAAGATGTAGGTTACGGCATAAGACACCGGGATGATATTGGTGTAGCTTTGCCGCTGCGCTTCGTCCAGACCCATATTTGCCATTGTATCTTCTGCCACTCCGATGACGGCGGATATGGTCTGCGAGCCGGCAAGCAGCCCTGCCGCTTCTCCCATATTGTATCCCATGAGCAAGGCAAGTAACCAGGTCACTCCCAAGACAGATATGCACATCAGCACAGCGAAGGCTACTTGTGGTAATCCGTCTTTTTTCAGTCCGCGGAAAAATTGCGGACCCACTTTATAGCCTACGGCAAATAGGAACAGTAGGAAAAATACTGACTTGATAGGACCGGGTACGGCAATATTCAGTTGTCCTACCATTACGCCCACCAATAGTACGCTGGTAACTGTTCCTAAAGAAAACTTGCCGATGCGCAGCTTACCCAGCCAGAACCCCAGGAAAATAGTGAGGAAAATGGCTAATTCGGGACGTTCCCTGAGTTGATTGAAAATCCATTCCATAATTAAGTTTTTAGGTCGGTTTGTACGTCTTTTGTAAGTCGTTCTCGCTATACAACGGGTTTTAACGGGAAGTGTTTGGAATAAAAGTGGTTTTTTAGAACATTTATTCCGCGAAACCGAACTTTTAGGGAAAGTTTTCTTCCGTACCTTTGCGCACTGAATGATAGATAGGTTAGGTATGAGGTTGTTTATAAGGCTGTTTCTGCTGATGCAGATAATTGTTGCTCCTTTGAAAGCGCAATACATAGTGCAAGGTGTTGTCACTGATTCGCTGACAAGGGAACCATTGCCATATACCTCGGTCTATCTAAAGGGAACCACAGAGGGAGGAATGACCGATGACAAGGGTGTTTTTTCATTTAAAACCTATCGTCCTGAGGCCCGGCTGGTGATTTCGGCTGTGGGCTATCATGAATACACCCGGTTGATTCACCCGGCACGCGGAGGACGTATAATGGTTACGCTTGCTCCTACTACTTATGCGTTGGACGAGGTGGTGGTTAAGCCCAAGCGCGAGCGTTACAGGAAGAAGGATAATCCGGCAGTGGAGTTCGTGCGGAAAATGATAGAACATCGGGATGATTATTCGCCGGATGAACGTGATTTTTGGCAACGGGAACGTTATGAGAAAATGACGTTTGCCATTAATAATTTCGATAGCCTGAAGCAGCAGAAATGGCTGTATCGCAAGTTCAAGTTCTTGACCGACTACGTGGACACTTCCGCTGTTACGGGTAAACCGGTATTGGCTGTGTCCAACCGCGAGTTGCTGGCTACGGATTATTACCGTAAATCGCCCCATAGCGAAAAGCAACGGGTGAAGGCGCGTCGCCAGGCAGGTGTAGACGAGATGTTGTCCCAACAGGGCATGGAGCAGGCTATTAGTGTCACTATGACGGACGTGGATATTTACCAAAATAACATAACGTTATTCACCAATAAGTTTGTCAGTCCGCTTTCTTCCTTGGGACCTTCATTCTATAAGTATTATCTTATGGACACTCTGACTGTTGCCGGGAAGTCTTGTGTGGACTTGACTTTCGTGCCTTTCAATTCCGAATCGTTTGGTTTTACAGGACATCTGTACGTCATGTTGGACAGCACATATTTCGTGCGCCGCGTGGTGATGAATTTTCCTCAGAAAATCAATCTGAACTTTGTGGACTACATGAAGATTGAACAGAATTTCGATCGTGCGGAAGACGGCACAAGGCAGCTCATAAATGAGAGTATCACTACGGAATTTAAACTGGTGGATAACAGCGATGGCATTTATGCGAAGCGTGATGTCTATTACCGGAATTATATTTACGAACCTGATGATGATGCTTTGCAGGCGTTTCGTAGGCCGGAGAAAGTAATTGAGGGTATGGATTCTTCCACCCATTCCGATGCTTATTGGGATGCCAATCGGCTTGCAGAGGTGAGCAAAAAGGAGACATCCGTAGATAAGATGATGGCGCAGCTGCGCAGTTACCCGGTATACTATTGGACAGAGAAGGTGCTGAAAGTGTTGTTTACAGGGTATATTCCCGCTCCCAAAGAGAAAGCGCCTTTATTCTATATAGGTATGATGAACACCACGATTAGCGGTAATGCGCTGGAAGGTGTGCGTGTGCGTGCTGGGGGTATGACAACGGCTTGGCTTAATCCCCATCTGTTTGGAAGGGGGTATGTGGCATACGGCTTTCGTGATGAACGTGTGAAAGGGCTGGCGGAACTGGAATACTCTTTCCACCGGAAAAAGGAGTATGCCAACGAGTTCCCGATTCATTCTTTGAAACTGCGTTACCTGTCCGACGTTAATCAGTACGGACAACATTATCTTTATACCAGTCAGGATAATGTTTTCCTTGCTTTGAAGCGTCAAAAAGACGACCGTATAGGCTATCAGCGTAAAGCTGAATTGACGTATACGAATGAGTTTCATTCGGGTTTCTCCTTTCAGCTGACCACACGTTTGCGAAAAGATGAATCTTCACATCTCATTCCTTTCGTCAAGCAAGATGATGACAAGTCGTTTGTCAAAAGTATTTCTACCAGCGAGCTGGAGCTGAAACTGCGTTATGCCCCGAATGAAAAGTTTTTTCAGACTCAATGGAACCGTTTTCCGGTGTCTTTGGACGCTCCGGTTTTTACATTGACACATACAATGGCGGCCAAAGGAGTTCTAGGAGGAGATTATACCTATCATTATACGGAAGCCGGTTTTCAGAAGCGCTTTTGGTTCTCGGCCTTTGGCTATACGGATGTGATACTGAAGGCCGGTAAAGTGTGGAACAAAGTTCCTTTTCCTCTGCTTATCATTCCCAACGCCAACTTGTCTTACACAATCCAGCCGGAGTCTTATTCGCTGATGAATGCGATGGAATTTATGAATGATGAATATGCTTCGTGGGACGTGACTTATTTTTTGAATGGCTTTCTCTTTAACCGTATTCCGTTGTTGAAAAAACTGAAGTGGCGTGAGGTCTTGTCCTGTCGGGGAATCTATGGAAGTTTGAATGACAAAAATAATCCGGAATTCAGCGAAGGATTATTCGCTTTTCCAGCAGGAAGCACCACTATGGAGCGTACTCCGTATGTGGAAGCCGGGGTGGGAATTGAGAATATATTGAAAGTGCTTCGGGTGGATTATGTGTGGCGTTTAACGTACCGGAATTTACCGAATATTGATAAATCCGGTCTTAGAATCAGCTTGCACATGACATTTTAACTTAAATCTTACTAATAGAGTATTAAATCGGACAAAAAGACTAATCCCAATTGGGTAAAATACCCTAAATTTGAGCAATTTTTTAAACTATAAAATAATTCAATGGCAATGAAAGAAAACATTAAGCCGGCAACCGGTCGTTTAGGCGTGTTGGTAGTCGGAGTAGGTGGTGCGGTTGCAACCACTATGATTACAGGTACATTGGCTGCCCGTAAGGGTTTGGCAAAAGCTATAGGTTCAATCGCACAAATGGCTACTATGCGCATGCAGGATGGCAAAGAACATCTTATTAAAGACGTAGTGCCTTTGGTTGACTTGAACGATATCGTTTTTGGCGGTTGGGACATTTTCGCTGATGATGCGTATGAAGCTGCAATGTATGCGGAAGTTCTGAAAGAAAAAGACTTGAACCTCGTGAAAGATGAGTTAAAAGCCATCAAGCCTATGCCTGCCGCTTTTGACCATAATTTTGCAAAACGTCTGAATGGTACGCACATCAAAAATGCCGCTACACGCTGGGACATGGTAGAACAATTGCGTGAGGATATACGTAACTTCAAGGCTGCCAATAATTGCGACCGTATCGCTGTATTGTGGGCTGCCAGTACCGAAATTTATGTTCCTCTGTCTGAAGAGCACAAGTCGCTTGCCGCTTTGGAAAAGGCTATGAAGGAAAACAATACAGAAGTTGTTTCTCCGAGTATGTGCTACGCTTATGCCGCAATTGCAGAAGGTGCTCCGTTCATTATGGGTGCTCCTAACCTGTGTGTGGATACTCCGGCTATGTGGGAATTCTCTAAGAAGATGAATGTGCCCATTGCAGGTAAGGACTTCAAGAGTGGACAGACTTTGATGAAGACTGTACTTGCTCCGATGTTCAAGACTCGTATGCTGGGTGTAAGCGGTTGGTTCTCTACCAATATCTTGGGTAACCGCGACGGTGAAGTTCTTGACCAACCGGAAAACTTCAAGACAAAAGAAGTCAGCAAATTGTCTGTTATTGACAATATCTTTGAACCTGAAAAATTCCCTGATCTGTACGGTGATGTATATCACAAAGTACGTATCAACTATTATCCGCCTCGTAAGGACAATAAGGAAGCATGGGATAATATCGATATCTTCGGCTGGATGGGTTATCCGATGGAAATCAAGGTAAACTTCCTCTGTCGCGACTCTATCTTGGCAGCTCCTATTGCACTCGACCTGGTTATTTTCAGTGATCTTGCTTTGCGTGCGGGTATGTGCGGTATTCAGACCTGGTTGTCATTCTTCTGCAAGAGCCCGATGCATGACTTTGAACATGAACCGGTACACGACTTGTTCCAACAGTGGAGAATGGTGAAAGAAACTCTCCGTAATATGGTAGGTGAAACTGCACCGAGCTATTTGGACTAAAATAAGATACTGATAAAGTTGTAAAAGTGATAAGGTGATAGAGTGATAAGCAAGTTTCGTTTTGAGATTTCGTCACTTTACTACCTTACCACTTTTATAACTTTATCACCTTTTCACTTTTATCACCCTATCACTTTTTTTAATTCATGAAGAAACCCTCCTTTTTTCCAGTTCTTGTCGGTACAGGTTTCGGTTCGGGCTTTTCTCCTTTTGCTCCGGGTACGGCAGGTGCTTTACTGGCTACACTTATCTGGCTTGGATTATCTTTTATTGTTTCGGAAGCATGTCTGATATGGCTGACGGTGGCTTTTATCCTTTTTTTCACGATACTGGGAATATGGGCTGTCAATCGTCTTGAACCTTATTGGGGAGAAGACCCTTCGCGTGTAGTGGTGGACGAAATGGTAGGAGCGTGGATTGCTCTGCTGGCTGCACCTTCGGGCAGTGTTTGGTATGGATTGGGGGCTTTTGCTCTTTTTCGCCTGTTTGACATTTTTAAACCGTTGGGAATTCGCCGTATGGAAAGTTTTCCGGGTGGATTTGGGGTGATGATGGATGATATCTTGGCAGGAATTTATAGCTTTGTAGTCTTAATAGGAGTAAGATGGCTGATAGGCTGAAAGAAACATCGAGATTTGCAGGCTGGCGTTATGCGGTTTGGGTCTTTATCAAGGCTCAGCTTTCGTCGTATGTGGCAAGTCTTGTGGATTTTCTTGTAACTATTCTGCTGGTTAAACTATCCGGACTTTTTTATCTGTATGCTACTTTCTTGGGTTCTGTGGTTGGCGGTATGGTGAACTGTGCCATTAACTACGGTTGGGTATTTCATGCGGACGATTGCAAAAAGACGCATGTGGCGCTGAAATATCTTTTTGTTTGGGGAGGTAGTATTCTATTGAACACATGGGGTACGTTTGCTCTGACTGAGTGGTTGACCGGTATGCGCTGGGTGGACGGCTTGTTGGGGCATTATATAAACGATGTGTTTATACTGTCCAAGATCATTGTAGCTGTTTTGGTTGCATTCTTCTGGAATTATCATCTGCAACGGATATTCGTATACCGTAATCATAATTTCAGGAAATTTATACGACAATATTTTAGAGACTAAATAGAACTGATATGAATTATAGAGATTGGTTGCAACAGTTGATTTATAAGATCATAAATCCGGTTGTACATGGCATGATTAAGGTGGGCATTACGCCCAATTTTATTACTACCACCGGACTGGTGATGAATATCGTGGCTGCGTGCGTATTTGTGTATGCGGGCATGTATAAGCCGGGTGAACTGGTCTATGTGGGTTGGGGAGGAGGAATTGTTCTCTTTGCCGGTTTGTTCGACATGATGGACGGACGTGTGGCACGCGTCGGCAATATGTCTTCTACTTTTGGAGCATTGTATGATTCGGTGCTCGACCGTTACAGTGAAATGGTAACGTTATTTGGTGTTTTTTATTATCTGATTCTGCAGGGTTATTTGTGGGGGTCGATGATAACTTTTGTTGCGCTGGTCGGTTCGCTTATGGTGAGTTACGTGCGTGCACGTGCCGAAGGGCTGGGACTGGAATGCAAAGTAGGCTTTATGCAGCGTCCGGAACGTGTGGTACTGACTAGTCTCGGGGCTTTGTTTTGTGGCATTTTTAGTGATTGCGAAGCATTCGACCCTATGTTGATATTGATTGTCCCCATGGTTGTGATAGCAATTCTTGCCAATTTGACGGCATTTGCGCGTATTGCACATTGCTATAAACTATTAAAGAAGCAATAATGAGAAAATCTATTTTTCCTTCCGCCAAAGAGGCGTTGCCTGTCATTGTCATTACGGTGTTGTTCTTGTTGCTGACGGCAGCTTGCATAGGTTTGCGGGCAGAACATTTCCTGATGACGGGCTTGTTTGTCGTGCTGTTTTTTGCAGGAAAAACGACTCGTAAACTGGCGGTGGCGTTGCTCCCTTTTATCATCTTCGGCATTTCTTACGACTGGATGCGGGTATACCCGAATTATCAGGTGAATCCTATTGATGTGCAGGGGTTGTATGAGGCGGAGAAGTCATTGTTCGGGATCTCGCTTGGCGGAACAACGCTGATTCCTTGTGAATATTTTGCACAGAATCACTGTTCGATAGCCGATTTCTTTGCGGGAATATTCTATCTTTGCTGGGTGCCTGTTCCTATCGTATTCGGTTTGTGGCTTTATTTGAAAGGAGAACGTACAGTGTATCTCCGTTTCTCCATGGTTTTTCTGTTGGTAAATCTTATCGGGTTTGCCGGATATTATATTTATCCGGCAGCTCCGCCTTGGTACGCCATGAACTATGGCTTCGAGCCTATTCTTGATACTCCGGGCAATGTGGCGGGATTGGGGCGTTTTGACGAATTGTTGGGATGTTCCGTTTTCCATTCTATCTATGGACGGAATGCCAATGTCTTTGCGGCTGTTCCTTCGTTACATGCGGCGTATATGGTTGTCGCATTGGCGTATGCCGTTATGGGACATTGCAAGAAGTGGCTGATAGCTTTGTTCTCCGTAATTATGGTGGGTATCTGGTGGACAGCTGTCTACTCCGGCCATCATTATCTGATTGATGTCATGCTGGGCGTCGCTTGTGCCTTGTCCGGAGTGCTGATATTTGAGAAAGGACTGATGAAGTGGGGGGCATTTAAGCGTTTCTTTGAGAGATACAACTGCTATATAAAATAAGGAGGTAATTGATGAAATCGACTTTGACGAATGGCGTCGGATGTGAGGGCTGGATGTCTGAGCTGCCGGATAACGTACTGTTATCAAAACTTTCTATTCCGGGTACGCATAACTCTATGAGTTATACATGCTATGAAGCAAATATTATATTGAAGATTATTTCCGGCCTTTCTAAACTGGGAAAAGACCGACTCGCAGAATTGGTTAGTCAAATCGTGGAACTCAAGAAGAACTCCGAATTGTCCAAGTTGGGAGACGTACTTCCAGAGGAACTACATCCTATATTGAACTGTACAGCTGCCTGTCAGTCTAAGACCTTGACGGAGCAGTTACAGTTGGGCGCCCGTTTCTTCGATCTCCGGTTAAATCATGAATTGAAGTTCTATCATGGCATTACTCCTTTGGGATTGGATATGCAGACAGATGCCATGCCTGTACTCGATAAATTCTTGGAAGAACATCCGGGTGAAACGATATTACTGCGTGTCAAATCGGAGAATACTATCGAGGAAACAGTATACCGGGAGAGGCTTGAGGAAGAGGTTATCAATAAGTATAGTTCGCGATTCTGGACTTGGAATTCGGGCTATACAGGTCCCGGTGTGAAGGATGAGCATGGTACGGTTATCCCGACTTTGGGCGAAACGAGGGGGAAGATTGTCTTGTTCAATTCATATCAGCTTTCTAAAGCGGAAAGCTATATTGGCTACCGGCTTTGCTTCTATGAACCGAAAAGTGATACTGAGGTGTTTCCGTTTACCTGCCAGCATTTGCAGGATGTGTTTCAGCCGGGTTCACAGGAAGAAAAGATTGCTTATGTCAAGGAAAACGCTTTGGCTGCCGATAAGGCTACTGGTCCTATTTACTTTATCAATTTTGTCAGTAGTATTGACAGTTTTAAGCTGGGTAAAATAACGATACCTATCCCGCTTCCTCAGGCATGTGCCCAGTTGAATAATCCTGAAGTGAGGAAAATGCTTGAGGAAAACATAAAGCGGACGGCAGGTATTATGGTGTTCGACTTTCTGGGATTTAATGAAAAAGCTTCTTCCTATGTCCTAGAACTTAATTTCCGGTGATTTTTCAGCGGAACCAATAAAAAAAGACGGCGAAGTATTTGCTTTTACTTCGCCGTCTTTTTTTATTTGATTTCGATTTCTTCTTTCATATCAATCTCTTCTCCTTGCGGATCGTAGAAGATATATTCCAGAAACGCTAATTTCTGGCTTGGAATAATCTTGATACCGAATCCGTATTTCATTTGCCACTTCCGTTTCAGTGAGAGAACTCCCTGATTGATATAGGCAGCGATATACGGGTGGATGTGTAACGAGAATTTCTTTATCTTCAATTTGTTGACAAGGTAGTCAATTTTACTCTCTAATGTGTCTGTAAAGAGAATGGACGATTTGATAGTGCCTTTGCCGAAGCAAGTAGGACAGGTCTCCGTTGTGTTTACATCCATTGCCGGACGCACTCGCTGACGCGTTATTTGCATCAATCCGAATTTGCTAAGTGGCAGGATATTATGGCGCGCTCTGTCTTTCTGCATGTTGGCACACATACGTTCGTAAAGCTTTTGCCTGTTTTCAGCTTCATTCATATCGATGAAATCCACCACGATGATACCACCCATATCTCTTAACCGTAATTGGCGTGCAAGCTCATCGGCTGCTCCCAGATTCACCTCCAGTGCGTTAGCTTCCTGTCCGTTGGCATTCTTGGTGCGATTACCGCTGTTCACATCTACTACGTGAAGCGCCTCAGTGTGCTCAATAATCAGGTAGGCCCCACTTTTGTACGAAACAGTTTTGCCAAATGACGACTTAATCTGTTTGGTGATACCGAAATTGTCGTAAATGGGAAGTTGTCCTTTGTACAGCTTTACAATTCCTGCCCGTTCAGGGGCAATGAGTGTTACGTAATCCCTTATTTCGTTGAATACAGCTTCGTTGTTCACGTAGATGTTTTCGAAAGAAGGATTAAACAAGTCGCGCAATAAGCCTACGGCGCGGCTGGTTTCTTCGTAAATCAGTGTCGGAAACTTGGTCGCTTTTTGTACTTTCGTAATAGCTTCTTCCCAGTGTTTCAGTAATACTTTAAGCTCTCCGTCAAGCTCTGCTACGCGTTTTCCTTCGGCAACAGTACGCACGATAACCCCAAAGTTCTTGGGCTTGATGCTCATTAGTAGTTGTTTGAGGCGGGCGCGTTCTTCGCTTGATTTAATTTTTTGTGATACGGAAACTTTATCATTGAAAGGAATTAGCACAAGATATCTTCCGGCAAAAGAGAGTTCGGAAGTCAGGCGCGGTCCTTTAGTTGAGATAGGTTCCTTTACGATTTGCACCACTACTTCTTGTCCTACCTTGAGTGTGTTGGAAACTGTTCCGTCTTTTTCAAGATCGGGAAGTATGGTTGCTTTAGTGATTGGATTAAGCTTTTTTTTGTCGCTTAAAGTTTGCTTTACGTATTTCTCTAATGAGTTAAATTGAGGACCTAAGTCCAAATAATGAAGAAAAGCATCTTTCTCGTAACCCACGTCCACGAAGCAGGCATTCAGG
>ERZ857827.1429-NODE-1429-length-24511-cov-3.775352_pt1 | contig 24511 bp, 27 predicted proteins | sample MGYA00519761_ERZ857827 | MGnify/ENA primary metagenome ERZ857827 (study PRJEB31778, sample SAMEA3449370) | human gut metagenome | biome: human gut; feature: human-associated habitat; material: faeces | place: United Kingdom | collected 2010/2012 ... | reverse complement strand
CCTTCGCTGTCTCCGGCGCTCATGTGCAGGTGGGCGTAGCTGGCTCCCTCCATGGTGGTGAGGGTGCCGGTGAGGGAGACAATTTCAAAGTCGCCCTGGAAGCGGTTTGCCTGAAATTGCTTGGCGCCCGTCTCAAAGACACCGACGGTGAAGTCTCCCACTGCGCCCAAAGCGCTGATGCTGGCCAGCCGGATGTCTTCCTGAACGGCGATTTTTATGTCGCAGTCGGGAGCGTAGCGGTCGCCGCAGCGGCTGTCGACCGGAAGCAGGAAGCGTACGCCCTTTTCCTTGGCCGATTTAAGAATGTCGAGAGCAAGATCAAACTTGTCCTTTTCACAGATCGAATCGCCTATGAATTCGCCCTGAGCGGCCTTGAAGGTGTAGGCCATTCCGCCGCCGACGATAAGGGTGTCGACCTTGTCGAGAAGATTGGTGATGACGGCGATCTTGTCCGAAACCTTGGCGCCGCCGAGTATTGCGACAAACGGACGCTTAGGATCGGAAAGGGCCTTGCCCATTATTGAAATCTCTTTCTGGATTAGGTAACCGCAGACGGCCGGCAGATAGTCGGCAACGCCGGCTGTCGACGAATGGGCGCGATGAGCGGTGCCGAAAGCGTCGTTGACGTATATTTCGGCAAGAGAGGCAAGCTGTTTGCTGAATTCGGGATCGTTCTTTTCCTCTTCCTTATGGAAGCGGACGTTCTCCAGCAGCATCACTTCGCCGTCCTTCAGTTCGGAGGCCAGCTTGTGGGCGGATTCGCCGATCACGTCGTCCGCCATCTTCACTTTCTGACCCAGCAGCTGGCTCAGGCGCTCGGCGACGGGGCGCAGAGAATACTTCATGTTGAACTCTCCCTTGGGACGGCCCAGGTGAGAGCAGAGAATAACCTTCGCACCATTCTTGATCAGATACTGAATGGTGGGAAGCGCGCCGCGGAGGCGGTTCTCATCGGTGATCATTTTGTTTTCGTCCATGGGCACGTTGAAATCACAGCGCACCAGTACCTTTTTTCCGTTGACCTGAATGTCTTCAATGGTCTTCTTCGCCATAACCAACACTCCTTAGCAGTTGAAAATTTCTATTGCAAAGCCGTTTTACAGGCGTGCAAACATAAGAAAGTCAGGGTTCGGGCAGCGTGAGGATCTTTTTGGCGGCGCCCTCGTCCGTTACCAGAAGTCCATGGGGTTTCGCGCGCATGGCCGCGTCGATGGCCTCGGCCTTGCCGGAGCCTGCCGCCACGGCGATCCACGCGCAGCCGGGTTTCAGCTTGCCCAGATCGTGCGCCACGGTGGACGCGGAGCATACCATTTTGCCCTTCCGGTCGAAATAGCAGCCGTAGGCCTCCGATACCGCGCCCCGCTTGAGCACCTCCGCCTCCACAGCGGGAGGAAGCTGCCGCTTGCGGGCCATTTCGTCCGCCCGGCCGATGCCGTGCAGCACCACGTCGGCCCGTTCCAGCAAAGCCAGCGTTTCGTCGATCTCCTTGAGCTTGCGCATTTCGTTCAGCGCCTGTTCGTCCAGAAGGTCGGGCAGGTGCATCATCCGATGATGTCCGCCCAGCCGCCGGGCGATCTCACAGGCGATGGTATTGGCCTGCGTTTCCAGCGAGCGGCCGATACCGCCCCGGGCAGGAACCACCAACACGTTCATGGGCGTACCGCCGGGCAAGGTCGCCGCCACCTGACCGATGGTCGTGCCGCCGGTCACAGCCAGCGTAAAGCCGCTTTGCAGGAAGCTTCTCAGCCGCGTCGCGGCGGAGCGCCCCACCTCGTGAAGCACGTGCTCATCCTCGTCCGTATCTCCCGGAACCACGCAGACCTTCGCGCCGCTCCAGCGGGCGGACAGCGCCGTCTCCAGCTTCGTCAGTCCCCGCAGTTCCCGGCTGAACAGACGCGCCATGGGGAGAATATCGCTGGCCGCTTGCGTCAGGCTCATTCCGGCAGCGTCCAGGCTGACCAGACCATGCTCCTTGAGCAGCGTCGCCACCGTGCGGACTTCCCGCTCCGGCAGGTTCAGCCTTGCCGCCAGCTGACGGCGGCCCACGGGCTGCAGCGCGCCGATGCGTTCCAACACCAGCGCCCGGCGCTCGATTTCCTGCGCCAGATCAGGGGCGAGCCGTTCGATCAGGGTAAAATAGTTATCCTGCATAGCCACCTCGCCATCCTTGTTTCAAGCCTCAGCGTTTGGGACATTTTTTGTCCCGCATGACAAAATTTATCCCAGTGGCATTATACAGGAAATGTTCGGGAATCGCAAGGGATTTTGACAATTCTTTCCCATTTCCGTCATTTTGCTCAAAAGCCCTGCTCCCCGCATGTTTTCAAAAAAACGGACATAGCCTGTACCATTCCCTGATTGACAGGAGGAGTGCGTCCATGGCCGTCCGTCTGTGGATCCTTGGTTTTTTTGTTGTGACTCTGGCCGCTCTGTGGTTCTGGAGCCTCCGCTCCACGCCGCGCAAAGGGCTGCTTCGCTGGGTGGAGCGGCTGTTCCTCGGAATCATTCTATGCTTCCTGATGAGCCGAATCTGCCTGCCGCTGGGAATTTCCGTTCCCACCGGCCCAGCGGCTTCGGCGCTGACCGGCGTCCTGGGGCTGCCCGGCACGCTGCTGGCCTGCTTTCTGGGCGGCGGCTTCTGACGGAAGCGCTTACAGCTCGAAAACCTCTTCGTTGTCCAGCGCCGCCTGAATCAGGGCTTCGCTGTCCAGCTTGCTCTCGCCGTCCAGAATGATCTCCATCTTGGGCTTGGTAGCGGGATGCCGGGGCGTAAAGACGGTGCAGCAGTCCTCAAAGGGCAGAGAGGAGGTCTCCATGGTGCCGATCTTCTCGGCAATATCGATGATCTCCTGCTTGTCAAAGCCGATCAAAGGCCGGAACACGGGCATATCCACCACTTCGTCGGTGCAGCAGAGGGCGTACATAGTCTGGCTGGCTACCTGACCGATGCTCTCGCCGGTAATCAAGCCCTGCGCATGCTCCTTTTTGGCGATGGCTTCCGCGATGCGCATCATGTAGCGGCGCATGATGATGGTGGTGTAGTCCTCGTGGCATTTTTCGTGAATCTGCATCTGAATGTCCGTAAAGGGCACCACATGCACCCGAATGCCGCACAGGCTCTCGGACAGGATCCGCGCCAGATCCAGCACCTTTTCCTTGGCGCGCTCGCTGGTGTAGGGGTAAGAATAGAAATGAACCGCGCTGACGGTCACGCCGCGCTTGGCGATCATCCAGCCCGCCACCGGGCTGTCGATGCCGCCGGAAAGAAGCAGCGTGGCCCGGCCGCTGGTGCCCACGGGCATGCCGCCCACCGCCATGATGGGGTGCGTATACAGATAGGCGTTGTCGCGGATCTCCACCGACAGCGTCACGTCGGGATTCTTCACATCCACCTTCAGGTCGGGACGGCGCTGCAGAATATAGCCGCCCATTTCCATGTTGATGGTCATGGAATCCATGGGATAGCGCTTGTCGCTGCGGCGGGCGTTGACCTTGAAGGTGCCGTGATGGTTTTCCAGCATCTTCAGGCCCTCGGCGCAGACCGCTTCGAAATCGTTCTTATCCACTTCCACGGCCCGGCACACGCTGTGTACGCCGAATACCTTCGTCACCCGGCGGATGGCCTCGTCCATGTCCGTCATGTCGCTGACGTAGACCCGGCTGTCGTTGAGCCAGACATGGCCCTGAACGTCCTTCACCGCGTTCCGGACGCGCTCCACCAGCATCCGCATGAAATAGGGGCGGTTCTGGCCTTTCAGATGAATTTCGCCGAAGCGAACCTGCAATAACTCCCGCACGTTGTTTTTCTCCTTCCGCTCTTCCCCTGTGTCGATTTACCTGCGCGCGAACCGGCGCAGCAGTTCCACATGCTCTTTGATCTTTTCCGCCGTGAAGCGCATTTCCTCTTCCGTATTTTCCGGGCAAAGGCTGATGCGGATGGCCCCGTCCATCACGGCGTTCGGGGTCTTCATGGCAGTCAGCACTGCCGAATGCTTGCCCTTTTTGGAGGAGCAGGCCGACCCGGTGCCCACGTAAATGCCGTCGCCCTCCAGCGCGTGCAGAAGCGTCTCCGCCCGCACCGGCGGGAAGGCCACGCTCAGCACATGACCCGCGCTGCGCTCATCCTCCGCCGGGAAGCCCAGCACCGTCGTCTCTGGCAGCTTTTCCCGAAGCAGACCGACCAGCAGCTGCTTCAGCCGCAGCATATGCTCGTAGCCGTCCGCCGGATAGGCTTCCACAGCTGCCCGCAGTCCCGCGATGCCACAGGTGTTCTCCGTGCCGCTGCGCAGATCCTCCTGCTGTCCGCCGCCCACGATTTGGGGCCGGAAACGGAAGCCGTCCTGCCAGACCAGCGCGCCCACGCCCTTGGGGCCGTGAATTTTGTGCCCGCTCAGGGCATAGGACTGCACACCCAGCTTTTTCAGGGAGAAGGGCAGGCGCATAAAGCCCTGCACGCCGTCCACATGAAGGATGGCCTTCGGGGCCAGCCGGTCGCGCAGCGCGGCGATTTCCGCAATGGGCATGATAACGCCCGTCTCGTTGCATACCTGCATCACGCAGATCATGGCCGTGTTTTCCGAAAGCATGCCTTCCAGCGCTTCCAGATCCACCGAACCCTCCCGGGTCAGCGGAATTTCCACAGCCTTGCAGCCGAAGCGGGCCTCCGCCTCCCGGCAGGCATTCTTCACTGCCGCATGCTCGGCGGCGGTGTAGAGCACCTCGCCCTTGCCCCGCAGGGTTTGCAGATGGCCCAGAATGGCCAGATTGTCGCTTTCCGTACCGCCGGAGGTAAAGATCACGTTCTTCGCCGGAACGCCCAGCCGGTCCGCCAGCGCCTTCCGGGCGACGGTCAGTTCCTTTTCCGCCTGCATGGCGGGGCCGTACAGAGCGGACGGGTTAAAGTAGACCTCTTCCATAGAATGGGCCATGGCGTCCCGCACCGCCCGGCTGGGCCGGGTGGTGGCGCTGTTATCCAGATAAACCATGTCGTTCGCGCCTCTTTTTCAGCGGATTACGCCCGGTAGGCCATAGGCGGCAGATACTTGCGGATCATGCCCACCAGCTCTTCGGAAGGCTCCAGCACGATGACCGTGCGGTTGTTTTCCTTCTGATAATAGAAGTAATACAGCTTGGCCGCCCGGTTCAGGAACCAGTTTTTCCGATTGATGCCGGGCATGTTGATCAGCTTGCGGAACTCGTTGGAATCCACGGGGCCGAAGGCTTCCACATTCTTGACCCGCATGGTGCCCAGCGCCTTGCGCTTCTGATTGTTGAACACCTGTGCGAAGTCCAGATCGCCGTTGGTGAAGGTGTATTCGAATTCCGTCTTCAGCCGGTCCTTGAACAGGAACAGCAGCACCGCGCCGCCGACGAGAATCACGGTTTCGATCAGCGCCGGCACGCTGAACTGATACAGCAGCGACTGCAGCATGAGCAGTCCCAGCAGGCCGAAGATCACCAGCATGATCCACGCCAGAACGTAGAGAACGTCATCAAAGGTACGATTGTGCTTCACCACGACTTCTTCCATAAAGTGATCCATAGTATTCCCTCCTGTGCAATGCCTTTCAGGCAAACATAATCAGCAAGTAAATCACGGCGACCGCCAGCCCGGTCAGTGCGCCTCCGGCCACCTCCAGCGGCGTATGGCCTACCAGTTCCTTCAGTTCCTCGTCGGAGATCTTTTTCCCGTTCAGCAGCATTTCTTTCAAGATCTGATTGATGACGGTGGCCTGCGTGCCGGTCTCCCGGCGGACGCCCGCCGCGTCGTACATGACGATCATGGCCACCACCACGCTCAGGGCAAACAGGCCGCTGTCAAAGCCATACAGGCCGCCGATCATGACCGCCGTGCCCGTCACCATAGCCGAATGGGAGCTGGGCATGCCGCCCGACCCGTGAAAGCGGGAGAAATCCCACACATGCTCCACGTGATGATAAATGGGAATCTTCAATGCCTGCGCCACAAACCAGCTGATCAGCGCGGCAAACAGCACATGATTGGCTCCCAATCCCAATATCGAATGCAAAGGCTTTCCTCCTTCCGCCTGTCAGACGCTGCGGGTCAAAGTCTGACGGGCCAGTTCCGTCAGGAAGGCGCCCCGGACTCTGAAGGGTTCCATGGCGGCGGCAGCGTCCTCGACGGCCTGTTTCGCGTCCTGATGAGCCTGTTCCGCCCCGGCCACCGCAGGCCAGGTCATCTTGCCCCGCTGCGCGTCCATGCCCACATCCTTGCCAAGCAGCTTCACGTCTCCTTCCAGATCCAGCAGATCGTCCTCGATCTGGAACGCCAGTCCCAGCCCCCGGCCATACCGGCGGCCCAGCTCCAGCTGCGCCTCATCCGCCCCGGCCAGCATCAGCCCGGCGGTCAGCGGCGCGGTCAGCAGGTCAGCCGTCTTGTGCAGGTGGATGTAGCGGACAATGTCCTTCCGGGGTGTCTGCCCCTCCATCGTCACATCCAGCACCTGACCGGCCACCATGCCCCGAACGCCCGCGCGCTCCGCCATTTCCCGAATAGCGGGCAGCGCCCGTTCCGGCGCTTTCTGCGTCAGCGGCGCTGCCAGCATGGTCTCATAGGCCATGTTCAGCAGTCCGTCCCCGGCCAGAATGGCCATGGCTTCGCCATACACCCGGTGATTGGTGGGCTTTCCCCGGCGCAGCGCATCATCGTCCATGGCGGGCAGATCGTCGTGGATCAGCGAATAGGTGTGAATCATTTCCAGTGCGCAGGCGAAGGGCACCGCCTCCTGCCAGTCGTCCCGCAGCAGATGATACGCGGCCAGCAGCAGCACCGGACGGATCCGTTTGCCCGGCAGCAGCAGGCTGTAGCGCATGGCGCTGCGCAAAGGCTGAGGCACTGCGCCCTCGGCGGGGGCTTCCGGCTCCGGTTCCGTCACCGGCTGGCCGGGATCGGGCAGCAGCAGGCCGCAGGTTTCCAGCGCCTTCTGTACCGCATCAAAGTAGGCGTTCATGCTCGGCTGCTCCCTTCCAGCTCGCTCATGCTGATCTGACCCTCCATGGGCTGCTCGGCTGCTTCCTCAGCCGCGCCCACGCGAATTTCCTTCAGCGTGGCCTGCATCCCTTCCAGTCTTTTTTTCAGTTCGGCGGTCAGGGCCACGCCCTGCTCGTAGAGCTTCATCAGTTCTTCCAGCGGAAGCTGGGATTGCTCCATCTGATCCGCCATCGTTTCCAGCTTTTGCAGCTCTTCCTCAAAAGAAGGCGCTTTTTTTACGGTTCTTGCGGGCATGCCGTTCCCGTCCTTTCCATGGATTCAACGCTCGTTTCCACTGCCTCCACCCGGGTCAGCAGACTGCCGTCCTGCAGCATCAGCCGCACGGGATCGCCTGCCGCCGCGTTGGCGGCGCTTTTCAGCAGCCTACCGTCCTTCAGCGCTACGGCATATCCCCGGCGCAGGGTCTCCTGCGGCCCGGAGGAACGAAGTCTGGCCTCTGCGTGGCGCAGCCGCGCTTCCGTCTGCTGCATCCGCTGGGAAACGGCGCTGTCCAGCCTTTGCCGGACGTTTTCCAGCCGAAGGCCGTAGCGGCTTAGAAGCTGTTCCGGCTCCCGGGCTTTCAGCCGGGTCTCCGCCTGCTTCAGCCGGGTTTCCGCGTCGCTGAAGGCCAGCGTCAGGCACCGCTCCATTCGTTCCGCCTGCTGGTCGATCTCGTCCAGCAGCGCTTCCCGGGGCTGCGCGCACAATTCCGCCGCTGCCGACGGGGTGGGTGCCCGCATATCCGCGGCGAAATCTGCGATGGTGAAGTCCGTTTCGTGGCCGACGGCGCTGACCACCGGGGTTTGACACGCGGCAATCGCCCGGGCCACGATCTCTTCATTGAAGGGCCACAGGTCCTCCATGCTGCCGCCGCCCCGGCCAACGATCAGCACCTCGGCCTCCGGCATCCGATCCAGACGGCGGATAGCCGCAGCGATCTCCTTTGCCGCGCCCTCGCCCTGCACCTTCACCGGGCAGAGATACAGGGGCATGGCCGGGTTCCTGCGCCAGGTAACGGTGCAGATATCATGCACCACCGCGCCTGTGGAGCTGGTGACGATGCCGATTCCCCGCGGCAGCAGCGGCAGGGGCTTTTTCAGCGACGGGTCGAACAGGCCCTCGGCCAGCAGCTTCTGCTTCAGCCGCTCGAACCGCAGATACAATTCGCCCAGCCCTTCCTGCTCCATCCGTTCGCCGTAAAACTGGTAAGAGCCGGTCTTGACATACAGGCTGACGCTGCCCGTCAGCCGCACGCTCATGCCGTTTTCCGGCTGAAAGCGCACGGTCTGCGCCGCCTGACGGAACATGACGCAGCTGATGGCCGCTTCTTCATCCTTCAGGGTGAAATACCAGTGGCCTGACACGTGCCGCTTGAAATTGCTGATTTCGCCCGTGATGCAGATATTTTTCAGCATCACGTCCGACGCAAGCGTCCGGCGAACGTATTCATTCAGCTGAGCAACGCTCAGGGTCATCCGTTCGTTGGTCATAGAGCCGCCTTTTCCGCTGCGGACACCGTATTTTCCATCAGCATGGCAATGGTCATTTTGCCTACGCCGCCGGGTACGGGCGAGATCCATCCGGCCTTTTCCTTCACGGCTTCAAAATCCACGTCGCCGCAAAGCTTCCCGTCCACCCGATTGATGCCCACATCCAGCACAGCCGCGCCTTCCTTGACCATATCGGCGGTCACGAACCGGGGCTTGCCCACCGCCGCCACCAGAATATCTGCCCGGCGGGTATATTCCGCCAGATTCTCCGTGCGGCTGTGGCAGATGGTAACGGTGGCGTTTTCCTGAAGCAGCAGCAGGGCCATGGGCTTGCCTACGATATTGCTGCGGCCAATGACCACCGCGTTTTTGCCGGCAATGGGCACCCCTGCCGCCTTGAGCATATGCAGCGCGCCTTTGGGCGTACAGGCGACCACGCAGTCCTCGCCACGGGCCAGACGGCCCATGTTCACCGCATGAAAGCCGTCCACATCCTTTTCCGGGCGGATCAGCGCCAGCGCCCGATGCTCGTCCAGATGAGCGGGCAAGGGAAGCTGCACCAGAATGCCGTGAATGGCTTCGTCCTCGTTTGCCCGTTCGATGGCGGCTTCCAGCTCCGCCTGCGTGGTTTCCGCCCCCATCCGAAGGGTCTGGGAGTGGATCCCAAGCCGGGCGCAGGCCTTTTCCTTGTTGGCTACATAGGTCTGGCTGGCAGGATCGTTTCCCACCAGAATCACGCACAGGCCGGGCACGACGTTTTTCTCCCGAAGTGCGTCCACCCGCTGTTTCAGTTCTTTTTCTACCTCCAGCGCCATTGCCGCGCCGTCCAGAATTTTAGCCGTCATTGCCCGTCCCTCCCTGTCTGCAAATCATAAGCCTGTTTCAGGCGTTCTTCTCTTTCCACTGCCGGTACTGTTCCAGCCCCAGCTCCGCCACTCCGGCGGCATTATCCGCGCTGTAGCGGGGATCGCCGAAGAAGATCTCCACCGGGCAGCGGAGTTTGGCCAGCCGCTGCCGCAGCAGTTCGCGCAGCAGCTTGGAGGAAGCCACGCCTCCCACCACCAGCGCCTGCCGCACCTGATACCGCTTGCAGCCCGCCGCCAGCATCCGGCTGACCGTCCGGGCCAGCAGATCGAAGGTTTCGGCAGCGATCCTCTCCGGCGAGCAGGCCTGCTTTTCCCACAGCTGCGCCGCTTTGGTCTCTGCGCCGGAAAGGTGGCAATAGCATGCGTCCTTTTCCAGCGATGCGGGCAGCAGGGCTTCCGTCGGTTCCGTACAGGACATGGCCAGCTTTTCCAGCTCCGGCCCTGCCGGGAAACGCAGGCCCAGCCGAACGCCCACCCGGTCGACCATCTGACCGGCGTGCAGATCCATCGAGCCGCCCACCAGCCGCAGCTTTCCCTTTTCGCACAGCAGCAGCTCCGTGGTGCCGCCGCTCAGGTGCAGCGCCAGAAAACGCTCGTCCAGCGGCGGAAGGCCGATGCGGCCTGCGGCGATGTGGCCCTGCTGATGGGATGTTTCAAAAAACGGGACCCGCAGCGTCGCGGCGATTCCCCGGCCATAGCCGCAGCCGGTCTGAAACACGGGCATGTAGCTGTCCGCTTCATCCCGGGGCTTGGAGGAGGCGCACACGGCGCAGAACCGCGCCTCCGGCGGCAATTCCGCCATCAGGCTTTCCACCACCTGCGGCAGCTGCCTTACATGCGCAAAAACGGCCTCGCTTTGGCGAAGGCCGCGCTGTCCTGCCTCCACGGGGAGCAGCAGGCGGGAAAAGGCGATCACCTTTCCCTGCGCGTCCACCGCGGCGGCGGAAGTGGTATAACAGCTGGTATCCAGACCCAACACTGCGTCCATGGAGCTCAGCCTTCCTGCTTGTCGCGTTCCATCGCGCCCAGTACGCCGTTGATGTAGCGGCTGCTGCGGGGCTCGCTGTAGCGGGAGGCCAGCTCCACCGCCTCGCTGATGGCCACGTTGTCGGGCACGTCGCTGCGGTGGAACATCTCATAGGCCGCCAGCCGAAGGATGCTCAGATCCACGTGAGGCACCCGGCCCATGGTCCACTCGCCGGTGGAATGGCTGGCGATCTTGTCATCCAGCTCCTGCTGGTGATCCTGAACGCCCTGAAGCACATCGTCGATGTACTCCCGATCCTCCCGGGTCGGGTTCACGCGCTGAGGCTTTTCCCCCTCTTCGGACAGCTGCTCATATACCATATCCAGAGATTCCTGATCCGCCTCGCCGCCTGACAGGCGTTCGTACAGAAGCTGCATGGCAGCCCGCCTGGCCATTGAACGCGCCATTGAATTCAACACTCCATTTCTTTTGTCACAGTTTCACAGAAAAGGGCGCGAGCAAACGCGCCCGTCCGCGGACTTACTCGCCCTTTTTGGGGACGAACCGATCCACGATCTTTTTGACCAGCTCCGCCTTGTGGTCGCACGCGCCGATGAAATACCCGACGGCAAACATCGCCGCGATGAAAATCATATTCCAGAACCCAAGCAGGATCCAGCACAGGGCCGCCAGCGCGCCGATCACGCCGCACAGAAGGCCGCATTTTTTCGTGCCTACCGCAAATCCCTTGTTTTCGTCCATGACTGCCGCTCCTTATTCCTCGCTGGCCGAAAGGGTCTCTTCCGGCTGGTTTTCGGTCTCTTCTTCTTTTTCCTGCGTTTCTTCCCAGCGGGCGTCTTCTTCGGTTTCTTCCGCCGTGACCGCAGGGGCTTCCTCTTCGGCGGTGACTTCCGGCTCCGGCTCGTTCACCGCAGCAGCCTTCGGCTCCTCGGCCGTTTCAATGGGCGCTTCCGTCTTCACAGGCTGCGCCGCCGTCTGCGGCTCCAGCACCAATTCCTGACCGTGGTGGACTTTGCCGTTGGGAATGCCGGTTTCCACCAGCACCTTCACTTCATACACTTCCACGCCGCTGCAGGACATGATGTACTGCTTCACCTGCTTCTGCAGGGCGTTCACCGTCAGGGGAATATTCACCCCGGCGGCCAGCATGATGCGGATCTCCACCACAATGCCGCTCTTCACCCGGCTGATGCGGGTGGATTTGACGGTCAGCTCCTTATGCTGATCGACGCAGCGGCGCACCATGGTTTCCAGCGCGTTCATGGAAATGCTCATATCGCCCAGCTCGGTGTGCTGCATGATGAAGCCGCGCTCCCGGCGGCTGGGAAAAGGAATGCTGATATCATGCAGACCCAGCGCCGCGACTGCCGCGCCGCCCAGCATCAGCAGGATCTTCTGCCATACGGCCAGACCGCCCAGCAGCTGGGAAAGCTCCGCGCCGCCCAGAGACAGGCTGATGTTGAACAGCGACAGGAAACTGATCAGGAACAGCAGAACGCCCGCCGCAAAAATCAGAAGGCCGCTCAGCGCGATCAGCACCCGGTTCCAAAACTTGTTTCTCATGGAAAGACCTCCTCTCCCATATCATGGGGTCAGATTCATCAGAACGGCAAAAAGCAATGCCGGCGGTCGGAACCTTCCCGGTATTGCTTCGCTATGGCATTGTCTCAGGCTTCCTCTTCCGGAGCGCTGCCGTCATCCCGCACATCGATGGGTTCCGGGTCGGGCGTATTGTGGCTTTCCGCCGGAGTGGGCTCGCCTTCGAATTCCACATGTCCCGCAGGCTTCTGCATTTCCGCCACGCCGGAATGAAGCTCGTCCAGTCCCGCCTGCGTGTCCTTATTTTCCTTTTCGAAGCTGACGCCCTGCACATGCACGTCCACGCGCACCACATGCAGGCCGGTCATGGTTTCGATGGCCTTGCGCACGCCTTCCTGCACGTTCTGGGCGGCCGTCTGGATAGGCGTGCCGTATTCGATCATCAGGTAAATATCCACGGAGACTTCTTCCGTGCCCAGTTCCACCTTGATGCCGCGGGTGACGTTCTTGGTGTTGCGGGAGAACACTTCGGAGATCCCGTTGGCGGCGCACATTCCTGCGATGCCCTCCACCTCGTTGGCGGCCACGCCCGCAATGACGGCCACCACTTCGTTGGCATAAGTGATGGTTCCGGTAGAATCCTGATCCTGATCCAGCGTCAGGGGCAAATTATCCTTTTTGGGGGCCATGATTGACACCTCCTGTGGTCTGTTTCCTCACGGGCGCGCCGGAGCGCATACCCAATGGATAGTATACCAGATATTGCAGTGCTTGACAACCCAAAGGCCTGTCTGGCTCAACGCACGGAAAAGCGTTTCCGGCGGCTTTTCCCGCGCCCGCTTCGTTTTTGTGCCCGAGGGTGATTCTTTGTAAAAAAGCGCTGTAACATCCGGCTTATTTTTCCAGATGAGCCTTCAGTGCCTCCGGAGCCGTCTCCAACGGCGCTTCCCACTCGTCGCGGGTCTGCATATCGCGCAGCTTGACCACGCCCTTGGCCACTTCGTCGTCGCCCAGAACGGCCACATACTGCGCGCCCAGCTTGTCTGCATACTTGAACTGTGCCTTCAGGCTGCGGCCCTGATGATCCATATCGGCTCTCAGGCCCGCCCGGCGGAACTGCTCCATCAGCAGGAAAGCGTTCCTCGACAGATTCTGGTTCAGGCAGGCCACAAATACCTGCGGGCGCTCGTCCTCCACGGCCATCTTCTGGCTGTTCTGCTGATCCAGCAGCATCAGCACCCGCTCGATGCCCATGCCAAAGCCTACCGCCGGAATGGACGGACCGCCGATCTCCTCCACCAGTCCGTCATACCGGCCGCCGCCGCACACGGTCAGTTCGCCGTTGGGAGTGTCGGTGATGATCTCAAACACGGTCTTGGTATAGTAGTCCAGGCCGCGCACAATGCGGGGATCCACCGTATAGCGGATGCCCGCCGCCTCCAGATAGCCCTTCAGCGCTTCAAAATGCGCCCGGCACTCATCGCAGAGGTGATCCATCATCACGGGCGCATCCTTCAGCTCTTCCTTGCAGGCGGCTTCCTTGCAGTCCAGCGTGCGCATGGGGTTGATGTCCATCCGCTCCTGGCAGGACTTGCACAGCTTGTCCCGCCGGGCGTTCAGATATTCCTTGAAATGCTGCTGATAAGCGGGACGGCAGTTGGGGCAGCCGATGGAATTGATGCGCACGGACAGGTTTTCCAGCCCCAGTCTGCTCAGCAGCTCCACCACCAGCACGATCAGCTCCGCGTCCGCCGAAGGCTGAGACGCTCCGAAGCACTCCATGCCGAACTGATGATGCTCCCGAAGCCGCCCGGACTGGGGCGCTTCATAGCGGAAGTGGGGCGCGTTGATATAATACATTTTCATCGGCAGTGCCTGCGCGTACAGGCCGCTTTCCAAAAATGCGCGCACGGTGCCCGCAGTGCTTTCCGGCTTCAGGGTGACGCTGCGGTCGCCCTTATCCTTGAATGTATACATTTCCTTGCGCACCACGTCGCTGCTTTCCCCGGCTGAGCGTGCGAACAGCTCCGTATGCTCCAGAACCGGCGTGCGGATCTCCCGGTATCCGGCCAGCAGGGCCGCCCGGCGGCACTCGTTTTCTACCGCGCGCCAGCGGGCGCTTTCCGCCGGCAGCACGTCCTTCATTCCCTTCGGGATCTTCGTCAACATTCTCCTACACCTCATTCCCATTCCGCGCCATGCGCAGATACAGAAATTATACACATCCCCTTCCCCGCTTGTCAACCCGATATGCGGCGGGAAAACACGCCGTTTCCGGCACTTGCCAATCTCCGGGGGATTATGCTATGATGACACTGTTCTTTCAGATGAAAAGAAGGAGGCGCACGGCGGATGAAAAAACGGCGCAGACGCGGTCTTTCCTTTGGCAGCGTAGTGATGCTGATCGTAACTGCGGCGGTGCTGGCGGGTTTTGGAACGCTGCTTCCCCGGTTCAGCGGCGGCAGCTTTGATCAGAATGCCGCCCAGCTGGCCGTGGCGCTGGATCAGACCATCGTCAACTTTTCTTCCAATTTAAGCTCCATCGCCGCTCAGAACGAAACGAACCTGCCCGCGCCCTTTTGGGCGACAGCCACGCCCGTTCCCACGGCGACGCCCGCCCCCACGGCGGTGCCTAAGGTCAGCTTCCGGCTGTGCGCCACGGGCATGCTGCAATGGAGCGGCTCCATTCAAAAATCCGTGCAGACGGACGAGGGCTATCAATACGCCGACGTGCTGACCCCGCTGCTTTCTCAGCTCAACGCGGATGTGACCGTGGCCACCCTGCGGAATTCAATGATCGCCAGCGAAAAGATCTCCGACGGCAATGCGGACGCTTCGCTGGCGGCCGCCCTGTTCCAGAGCGGCTTCCGGGCGCTGAATCTGGGCCATCTGAACACGCTGGACTATGGTCTGGACGGCCTGTGGAAGACCCAGAGCGCCCTGACGGATGCGGGTATCCTGCCCTTCGGCGCTTATCCGTCCGCCCAGCGGCGCAGTACGCTGACCCTGACCAATGCCAACGGCGTGAAGCTGGCGCTGCTGAGCTATCAGAGCGGCGTCAGTTCCGAGGGCCGGAAAGCCATCTCTGCCGACGACCGGGCCTATGCCGTGGGCGAGCTGGAGCTTTCCGTCATGCAGGAAGAAATCGCCGCCGCCCGGAAGGCCGGGGCGCAGGTGGTGCTGGTGTCCCTGTGCTGGGGCAAGGAGGGCGCTACCAAGCCCACCAACGATCAAAAGGAGATGGCGCAGGCGCTTGCCGACGCAGGCGCGGATATTCTGCTGGGGATCAATCCCAAGGCCGTGCAGACAGTGGAATTTCTGACAGCCGACCGGGGCGACGGCCGCTATCATCCGGTGCTTTGTGCCTACAGTCTGGGCAGCCTTTTGACCTCCGACCGGCAGCAGCGCTCCAATCTGGCCGGCGTACTGCTTCACGCCACCGTGGAGTATGATCCCGCCACGGATACCGTCGCCTTCGACGGGCTGACCTATACGCCCACCTATAACTGGCGCACCAAAGAAAACGGCGCATACCGCTACCGGGTCTATCCCAGCAATCTGGACGAATACCCGGAGGATGTGAACAAGGATCAGCTGAACATCATGGCCAAGTGCCGGACGCTCATTCAGGGCGTCATGGCCGACAGCGGCTTTACGGAGCAGTGACCGCCGCCGGATCCTATACCGAATGCCAATACAGGAGGAATGCTTTATGAAGCTGCTGGCCGTAGGAAACAGCTTTTCTCAGGACGCCTGCACCTTTCTTCACCAGACGGCGCAGGCTCAGGGGCTTGATCTGGAGGTGACCAATCTCTACATCGGCGGCTGTCCGCTGGAGAAGCACTATCAGAACCTTCTTTCCGGTAATGCGGACTATCAGTGCCAGCAGAACGGCCATTTTGACGGACGGATGATCTCCCTGCCGGAAGCCCTTGCCATGGAACCGTGGGACGTGATCGTCACCCAGCAGGCCAGCCCTTTCAGCGGCTGGATGGACAGCTACGAGCCTTTTTTGACAGAGCTTCTGAGCGCCTTCCGCCAATCCTGCCCGAACGCCCGGCTGTTTCTGCACGAAACTTGGGCCTTTGAGCACGACAGCGATCACAGTGCGTTTTTCCGCTATCACCGCGATCAGGCGGAAATGTACGATCGACTCCGATACTGCTACCGCACCATGGCCCGAGCTCACGGCGTTTCGCTGATTCCCAGCGGAGACGTGATTCAGCGGGTACGCACCAAAGCGCCCTTCCGGGTGCAAAGCGGCGGACGCTCCCTGTGCCGGGACGGCTTCCACATGAGCCTGAGCTACGGCCGCTATCTGCTGGCCTGCGTGTGGGTGGGAAAACTGTTTGGCGTGTCCGTTGCCGAAAATTCCTTCGTGCCCGATGGAGACGAACCCGTCGATACGGAACTGCTGGCGCTCCTTCGTCGAACGGCGGACGAGGTGCTGGACGAACAGCGGGATTAAAACGGCGATATATTTTAAGACGAGCAAAACCCTCAGATCATGCTGTGTCTGAGGGTTTTGATGTGTAGTCGTTCACATGGGAACGCTCCCGAACAGAAGAGCGATTTAAGCGGTTCGGAAAGCTGAAATTTATTACTCTAAAATAAATGGGAGCATAATCATAATAATTCCAAACAGGGCAAATGAAATACCACCGATTTTTGTGACTTTTAAGTAGCATTCAGACGGTTCATCTGCCCGATAAGATTTCCATTCTTCTGTCAATTTCCATACTAAGTCTGGCTTCCAAAAGATAAACATACCTAATGCAAAAATTATGATTCCGCCACAAATAGGCCACAACATATTCACCATCTCCTTCATCAAATTCCGATTTTTCCATCTCTACACTCTATCATGGAATCACTTATGTTTCGATAGCATAGAGCGAATCGAACTCAATAGATGGCTCAATGCGCAGCAAATCAGTCCCGCCGGCAATAGCCATTTCGGCTCAGCATCGCTGAATATAGAAACCAAAATCAAAATGATCGCAGCAACAGACAATCCAATACCTACCAGTTCGAATAAAACATTTTCTTGCTTCATTCCTAAATCTCCTCTCCTAAATCCGAATAAACGAATGCAATATCGTGCCAATGGGGTGGTGCGGTCACGAGCGTTTTTCGCCGCTGTTCATCGGCGCGGTGCTGCTCTAAATTTCTTTCACGAAAAACATCTCCATTGGCTGCTCATATCCCGGCACATTCATCACAAGACCGCCGCAATCTTGATAGCCACATTTTCTATAAAAATGCTGTGCTTCTTCATCCACCTGCGTAGAGGTCAAAACCATCCCGTATCCTTGCGATTTCATATCGTTTTCCCAGTATTCCATAAGCTGCTTTCCATATCCTTGTTTCTGATAGTTCCAATCAACATACAGCATGGTGCAAAACGGCGTATTATCCCAGAAAAGGTTATATCTCAGCAAGCCTATCGGCTGATGGTTTTCTAATAGAACATATCCTCTTTTGCTGGTGATTTTATGGTAAAATTCCTGTTCTGGCAAATGTCTGTCAAGACGATACCAAAACGCTTTATCTTCCGGCTGAACATACCTGATTTCTGTCATTTCATTTTCCTCGTAAATTTTCGATCTCCAAATTGGCTCGAACTCGCATCCTCCCACTGCCGGAAAATTACGCGAACAGCCGCCGTCACTCATGCATGACCGCTTTGGCTGTCCGTTTTTCATTCTTTTCCGGTCTGCGGAAGCGTCGGGATTCTCACAGAAAACGTGGTTCCCACCCCAACCTTGCTGCGCACGGTAATCTTGCCGCCATGGGCGGATGCGATAATCCGGGCGATGGACAGGCCGAGCCCGTGGCCGCTCTGCTGGGATTTGCGCGCTTCGTCGCAGCGGTAAAAACGGTCGAAAATTTTTCCCAGATCCTTGGGGGCGATGCCCGCACCCGTGTCCTCTACGCTCAGGACGCAGGCGTCTCCGTCGTTCTTCATGCCCAGCGTAATGCTTCCGCCCTCGGGCGTATATTTGATGGCATTGTCCAACAGAATCCGCATCAGCTGCTTCATCATGCCCTTGTCCCCGTGAACCATGGCGTTGTCGGCTGGGGTCAGGGCAAAGGCATGCTTGGATGAGAGCATCTTTGCCTCGCGGTGAAGCTCGCTCATGATCTCCAGCGGGTCAAAGTCCTCCATTTCCAATAGCAGCGTTTTTTTGTCGTGGCGGGCCAAAAACAGCAGGCGCTCCACCAGCTCCTTCATGCTGGCCGTTTCCTGGGCGATGGCGGTGATGCCTTCGTCCAGCACCTCCGGGTCGGTCTTGCCCCAGCGCTGCAGCATGCTTATATAGCCCTGAATAACGGCGATGGGCGTGCGCAGCTCGTGAGAAGCGTCGCTGACAAACTGCTTCTGGCTGTTGTAGCTCAGCTCGATCCGATCCAGCATGCCGTTGATGACCAGCGCCAGATCCTTCAATTCATTCTTGGTGCCCTCCACGCTGATGCGGTCGCTCAGGTTGTTGGCGCTCAGCGTGGCGGCGGTCTCGGCCATGTCGGTGATGGGCTTGAGCACCTTCTGGTTCAGCCGCTTCCGATGGCGGATGAAATACCCCACCCGCAGAAGGTCAATCGCCAGCAGCGTCCACAAAAGCGCCGACAGAATGCGCAGCGGCTCGCTCAATTCCCAGACGAACACGGTTCCGCCCAGAATGGTGTTTTCATACAGAAGCACCCGGGGCCCCTGACGAATCTCCGAAAAGAACAGGCTGACCCGCTGGGGCCATCCCCGCAGATCGTCCTCCAGCGGCTTTTCCAGAACATACACTGCCGAAAAAGGCTGATCCACCAGCTGCCCAGCGTCATAGGCGTTGGTCTGGGCAGGCTGCTCCGTCAGAATTCGGTCGATGGAGCGATCCAGCGCCGGGGCCTGCGCGGCAAAAAAAGCCACGCTCACAGCCAGCAGCATGGGCAGGGTCGTCCGCAGCAGCTGGCCGCTGGCGTACAGCGCCACCCGCAGCACCAGCGAAAGGCGCAGATTGCTCAAAAGGCCCATCACCGCGCCGTGTACCCGGCGGGACATGCCGTTCAGCGCCGCCACCAGCCGTTCGGAGGGCTTTTTCTGCCGCCGCTGCTCCTTTCGTTCCTGACGCGCCTGCTTTTCCGCCTCCTGCTGGGCTTCCAGCTCTTCAATTCGGGTGTGAAGACGCCCCAGCAGGGAATTTTCGGTTTCCACGGTTTGGCCGTCCAGCGTGACGGCGGTCTTCTGCTTACTCCTGCTCATAGCGGAACATATACCCCACGGCACGGATGGTATGGATGGTCTTGATTCCGAAGCGGTCGTCGATCTTCTGGCGCAGGTAGCGGATGTACACGTCCACAATGTTGGTGTCGCCCGTAAATTCGTAGCCCCACACGTTGGTCAGCAGGTCGTCCCGGGTAACGGCGTTGTTTTCGTGCTGCCAAAGATAGTTCAGCAGATCGAATTCCTTCTTGGTCAGGCTGATGGCTTCGTCGCCGTAGCCCGCGCTGTAGCTGGCGGGCTCCATGTGCAGCTTTCCGGCGCTTCTGGCCCCGGTGCTCTGCGCCGTATCCGCCCGGTGCTTTTTCAAAGCGACCCGGATGCGGGCCAGCAGTTCTTCAATGGCGAAGGGCTTGGTCATATAGTCGTCCGCACCCATGTCCAGCCCCATCACCTTGTCGCTGACGTCGTCCTTGGCGGTGAGCATAATGATGGGCACATCGCTCTGCTGGCGCAGGCGGCGGCAAACCTCAATGCCGCTCAATTCCGGCAGCATCAGATCCAGAATCATCAGATCCGGCTTCCAATCCAGGCAGAGCTGCAGGCCGGAGCGCCCGTCACAGGCGCTTTTTACCTCGTAGCCCTCGTGTTCCAGCTCCAGCGTGACGAAGCGCGCAATTTTGGCTTCGTCCTCCACAATCAGAATCTTACTCAAGAAAAGCGCCCCTTTCCCCTATGCCTGATTTCAAATCCTTACCGTATTTCCGCCTCGTGATAACCGTCCTGATCCTCCCGCACATCCACCGTAGCGCCGTCGGGGAACTGAACGTTCACCGGCGTGGTGCCGCTGGCGGGCTGACGGTTCCGGGGCGGCTCCTGCTTTACGGGCTTCTTTTTTTTCCCGCCATCAGCCTGCTCCGTCTGCTGCTCGGATTCCTGCGTAAAGCGGCTGACCGTCTGCCGGACGTTCTTCCGGGCCGTTTTCAGCATTTCCTCCACGGAATCGGCGGAAGCGCTGCGGTTCAGCCGGAGCTTATACCCCAGCACCAGCGACAGGATCAACCCGGCCAGCACCAGATAGGGCGCGGCCAGCGCCGCAATGATCATGACCAGCGCGTTCAGGTTGACGATGCAGGTATCGCCCTTGGTGATCTTCAAATGCAGCCGCAAAAGGAAATCCATCACGCCATGAAAGCCGCCGGTGACTGCGGGACTGCCGTCCTTTTTCAGCTTTCCGTTCCGTTCCAGATCCACCAGCGACCGGGCCAGACTGCCGTCATGATATTCCAGCAGGTTCACGGCCTCCTCGTAGGTGATGCCGCTTTTTTTCCGTAAAATCTCTATATCTTCGATCGTATACCTCGCCACAGGCTTGTCTCCTTCCATCCTTTTTGACGCATCCAGCATACCACATTCCCGGCCAAAATGCTTGAAGAAATCCTGAAACATTTCTGAGAATCTCATGAGCGCGCATGATATAAAACAGCCCGCCCCTTGCGGAATCATTCCGCAAGGGACGGGCCTTGTTCACATGCCTGCTTCTATTCGCTTTCCTCGTGACGTTTCATCGTCAGAGGCCGCTTCCATAACGCAGGCTATCGGGATTCCGGTCACACCGGCATAACCTTTTCTTCCTTGTTCAGCATGGTGCTGTCCACGCCCAGCTGCTTGGCCTGACGGTACTGGAAGAACTTGGGCGCGACCTGGGGGAACAGGGCGTAGCTGAGCACGTCCTCTTCCTGCTGATAGTAGTCGCGGATCTCTTCGCGATACTTTTCCAGCTCCGGAGGAATGTCGTCGGCGGGACGGTGGGTGATGACCTTATCGTTGCCGATGCACTTTTTACGCACTTCTTCGTTCACCTCAGCGGGCAGGCGGCCGTATTCGCCCCGCAGCAGCGCCTTGGATTCCTTGGGAACCATCTTGTAGCGCTCGCCGCTGATGACGTTCATCACAGCCTGCGTGCCCACGATCTGGCTGGTAGGCGTGACCAGCGGAGGATAGCCGAAGTCCTTGCGGACGCGCGGCACTTCCGCCAGCACCTCGTAATACTTATCCATGGCGTTGGCCTTCTTCAGCTGGCCGATCAGGTTGGACAGCATACCGCCGGGCACCTGATAGATCAGGGTGTTGGCGTCGGTGGCCAGCACGCGGGCGGGATCGCGCCAGCCTTCCTTAGTCAGCTCATCCGCCACGCCGCGGAAGTAACCGGCGATCTCGGTCAGGGCCTTCAGATCCAGACCGGTGTCACGCTCGGTGCCCTGCAGGGTCGCCACGATGGACTCGGTGGTGGGCTGAGACGTGCCGTTGCCCAGCGGGCTCAGGCAGGTATCCACCACGTCCACGCCCGCTTCGATGGCCTTGAGCAGGGTCATCGCGCCGGTGCCGGTGGTATCGTGGGTGTGCAGCACAATCGGGATGTCCACTTCCGCCTTCAGGCGCTTGACCAGGCTGTAGGCATTGTAGGGCAGCAACAGGTTCGCCATGTCCTTGATGCAGATCAGGTCGGCGCCCATCTTCTGGATGTCGGCGGCCAGCTTGACGAAATAATCCTCGGTATGCACGGGGCTGACGGTGTAGCTCATAGCCACTTCCGCAGTGCCGCCGTATTTCTTGGTGGCCTTCACGGCGGTTTCCATGTTGCGCAGGTCGTTCAGCGCGTCGAAGCAGCGGATGATGTCGATGCCGTTTTCGATGCTCTTCTTGACGAAGAACTCCACCACGTCGTCGGCATAGTGCTTGTAGCCCAGCAGATTCTGGCCGCGCAGCAGCATCTGCAGCTTGGTATTGGGCAGGCCCTTGCGCAGGATGCGCAGGCGCTCCCAGGGATCCTCGTTCAGGAAGCGCAGGCAGCTGTCGAAGGTCGCGCCGCCCCAGCACTCCAGAGAATAGTAGCCGATCTTGTCCAGCTGAGCAAACATGGGCTCCATCTGGGCGGTGGTCATACGCGTGGCGGCCTGGCTCTGGTGGCCGTCGCGCAGAATGGTATCGGTAATTCCAACCTTAGGCATATTTGTCACCTCTCAAATCACAATCAGCCGAACATGCTCAGCAGCATACCGGCGGCGATAGCGGAACCGATTACGCCGGCCACGTTGGGGCCCATGGCGTGCATCAGCAGGAAGTTGGAGGGGTTGTTCTTCTGGCCGACGGTGTTGGACACACGGGCAGCCATGGGAACGGCGGAAACACCGGCGGAGCCGATGAGCGGGTTGATCTTGCCGTGGGTGACAAAGCACATGACCTTGCCCAGGAGAACACCGCCGGCGGTGCCGACACCGAAGGCGATGATGCCCAGAACGATGATCTCAACGGTCTGGATGTTCAGGAAGGTGGCGGCGTTGGTGGTGCAGCCGACGGAGAAGCCGAGGAAGATCGTGATGATGTTCATCAGCTCATTGCCGGCGGTCTTGGTGATACGCTCGACAACGCCGGACTCCTTCATCAGGTTGCCCATCATCAGGCAGCCGACCAGAATGGCGGCGTCAGGCAGGGTCAGGGCAACGATGATGGTAACGATGATGGGGAACAGGATCTTCTCCAGCTTGGATACCGGACGAAGCTGACCCATCTTTATCTTTCTCTCCTTCTCAGTGGTGAGAAGCTTCATAATAGGGGGCTGGATAATGGGAACCAGTGACATATAGGAATATGCTGCCACCGCGATAGGTCCCAGGATTGCCGTCTGTCCCAGCTTACCAGCAAGGAAGATGGAGGTAGGACCGTCAGCACCACCGATGATGGAGATGGCTGCAGCTGCCTTGTCGTTGAATCCCAGCCAGATCGCACCGAAGTATGCTGCGAAAATACCGAACTGTGCAGCTGCTCCCAAAAGAAAGCTCTTAGGGTTTGCGATCAGAGGACCGAAGTCTGTCATGGCACCTACGCCCATGAAGATCAGGGACGGCAGGATTGCCAGTTCATCCAGCTTGTAGAAATAATACAGTAAGCCGCCGGCACCGTTTGCTGCATTTTCAGGGTGCAGCATGATATCGGGGTAAATATTTACCAACAGCATACCAAACGCTATCGGGAGTAAGAGCAGCGGCTCAAACTCATGACGGATAGCTAAATAAAGGAAAAAGCATGCAACCAGAATCATGACATAGTTTCCCCAGGTCAGGTTAAAAAACGCTGTCTGATGAATCAGGTTGTTAAGCGTACTAGCTATATATTCCATTTGATGACCTCCTGTTGTTTATAGAGCTGATAAAAAATTAGTTCAGAGTTGCCAGAACTGCACCAGCCTCAACAGTATCACCAACTGCAACGTCAATGCTTGCTACGGTACCGTCTTCGGGAGCTACAACAGGGATTTCCATCTTCATAGCTTCCAGAATGATGACTGCGTCACCCTTCTTAACAGCCTGTCCAACATTTGCCTCTACCTTGAAGATCTTACCTGCTGCACCGGCCTCAACCTTGATGCTGCCTGCTGCGCCGCCTGCCTTGGGAGCTGCTGCGGGAGCCTTGGGTGCTGCCTTGGGTGCTGCGGGAGCCTTTGCTGCTACGGGTGCTCCGGTAGATGCGCCCTCTTCTACTACTACATCATATACGTTGCCATTTACGGTAATGGTATAATTTTTCATTTTAATATCCTCCTACGATTTTAGATTATCTAACTTTGCGGATAGAACGAACTACAAATCCGTCAGTGCTTGCCGCGCCTTCGCTTGCTGCGATCGCAGCTGCGATTACGGCTACCAGCTCAGTGTCATCTGCTTCGGCCTCTTCCTGTGCAGCGATCTGAGTTACTGCATTATCAATACCAGCACTCTTTGTCTTTTCCTTCTTGCCCTTTTTGCTGAATGCAGCCTGGATCCTGGGAATGAAGTTGAACAGGGAAATGATCAGTGAGATCATGATCAGCATTACAAATACAGTTCCCATACCGATCAGAGTATTCAGTGCAGCCTTGGTCATCAGACCACCCATGGATTCTACGGGATTCAATGCTGCGGACTCCATACTCAGGAACATATCATTGCTGAAGATCACTTCTGCCTGTGCGTTCTGGTTTGCTCCGGTCACATCTACATGTACAATGATCTGATCATCATCGATGGTAGCATCTGCATCGCCGACAGCAGTGATACCGCCGATGGTTTTCTTCGCGGAATTGAAAGACTCGATAGCAGTCTTGTATGCATAACCGTCAACGGTGATACCTACATTTTCCTGTACCAGGTATGCCACTTCATCAGCGGTATACTCGGAAAAGCTCTCAAGGGTAGCTTCGTCTTCAAAGTTCTCAAGAGAAGGGATCACATACTGGGTAGCGATCTGGATCGCAGTATCCATCTTACGCTGCTCATAATCCGTATAAGTCTCCTCACTGCCGCACGCCGTCAAACCAAAGATGCAGGTAATCATACATACTAAGCTTAAAAATTTCTTCATTTTATAATCACCCTTTCTTATACAGTT
>ERZ857827.1421-NODE-1421-length-24615-cov-4.137744_pt1 | contig 24615 bp, 18 predicted proteins | sample MGYA00519761_ERZ857827 | MGnify/ENA primary metagenome ERZ857827 (study PRJEB31778, sample SAMEA3449370) | human gut metagenome | biome: human gut; feature: human-associated habitat; material: faeces | place: United Kingdom | collected 2010/2012 ... | reverse complement strand
TAAAACCCTGGCCAAGCTGCATGTCTCCCGAGCAGCCCCGCGCCCTATGGCGCGGAGTGAGGTGCAGGGGGTCACCCCCTGCCAGACCGGCGAGCCGCGAGGCCTGTCGCCGAGCGGCGGTAACTTTACGGCCACCCGGCATGTCTCCCGAGCGCCCCCGCGCCCAAAGGGCGCGGAGTGGGGTCAAGGGCCACTGCCCCTTGTTAGACGTTGCCTTGAGCCATCATGGCGTCGGCGACTTTCAAGAAACCGGCGATGTTCGCGCCGATGACGTAGTTCGTGGGCTTGTCGCCGTATTCCTTCGCGGCTTCGGCGCACTTGGCGAAGATGTTGGCCATGATGCCCTTCAGCTTCTCGTCCACCTCGTCGAAGGTCCAGCTGAGACGGGCGCTGTTCTGGCACATTTCCAGAGCGCTGGTGGCTACGCCGCCCGCGTTGGCCGCCTTGCCGGGCGCAAAGAGGATGCCGTTCTGCAGGAACAGCTCCGTGGCCTCCAGCGTAGAGGGCATGTTCGCACCCTCGCCCACGGCGAAGCAGCCGTTGGCGATCAGCGCCTTCGCGCCTTCCGCGTCCAGCTCGTTCTGGGTGGCGCAGGGCAGGGCCACGTCGCAGGGGATGGTCCAGATGCCGCGGTAGCCCTCGTGATACTCCGCGCCGGGAACCCGGGCGGCGTACTCCTTGATGCGGCCGCGCTCCACTTCCTTGATCTGCTTGACCACGTCCAGCTTGATGCCGTCCTTGTCGTAGACGTAGCCGTTGGAGTCGCTCATGGCGATCACCTTCGCGCCCATCTGCGTGGCCTTTTCACAGGCATAGATGGCCACGTTGCCGCTGCCGCTGACCACTACGGTCTGGCCGGACAGGGTTTTGCCGTTGGCTTCCAGCATGTTCTTGACAAAGTAGCACAGGCCGTAGCCGGTGGCCTGCGTGCGGGCCAGACTGCCGCCGTAGGACAGGCCCTTGCCGGTCAGAACGCCCTCGTACAGGCCGGTGATGCGCTTGTACTGGCCGTAGAGATAACCGATCTCCCGACCGCCCACGCCGATATCGCCGGCGGGCACGTCCGTGTCCGCGCCGATGTGGCGGTACAGCTCGGTCATCAGGCTCTGGCAGAAGGCCATAACCTCCCGGTCGCTCTTGCCCTTGGGGTCGAAGTCGCTGCCGCCCTTGCCGCCGCCGATGGGCAGGCCGGTCAGGCTGTTCTTCAATACCTGCTCAAAGCCGAGGAATTTCAGGATGGACAGGTTGACGCTGGGATGGAAGCGCAGACCACCCTTGTAGGGGCCGATAGCGCTGTTGAACTGCACCCGGTAGCCCCGGTTCACCTGCACCTTGCCCTGATCGTCCACCCAGGGGATGCGGAAAAGAATGACCCGCTCCGGCTCCACGAACCGCTCCAGCAGACCGGCCTTTTCGTACTCGGGATGCTTGTCAAACACGGGGGAAATGCTTTCCAGAATTTCCGTGGCCGCCTGCAAAAATTCGCTTTCGTTGGCGTTGCGCTGCTTCAGTCCTTCCAAAATGCGGGAAGTATAAGCGTTCATATGAATACCCCTTTCTCTTTTCGCGGGCTCCCTGCCCGCTGCCTTCAGGGCCGCGCCGCTTTGCGCCGTCCCATGAATCTCCGTCATTATATCACAAACCCGGGGCGCGTTATGCGCTCCGGGTGCATTTGGTTTGTATTTTTTTGCGGCCTTACCGGGACAGGGGAACGGTGAAGGCGTGCTCGGGATCCTGCTCCATCAGGCCCTCGTGGTGGGAGATGACCAGCGTTTTGGCCTGAGCCAGCTCTTCCTCGGTGAGCATGGAAACATACTGGCCCTTGTATTCCGCCGTCCAGTAACAGCCGTAGCCCAGAAGGCCCTCGGCCACGCTGCCGGTGTTGGCGGAATGGCCGATCACATCGTTGGAGATGGGGTCGCCGTTTTCGTCGCCCAGCTCAAAGTCCAGATACCCCAGATGGCTGCCGGGAAGATACCATAGACGCATCCCCTCGGGCTGAAGATCCAGACGGACGATCTCGCAGTCCGTGCCGTCTCCGAAGGAGACCTTGCCGGGCAGGTCACTCAGCGGCACGACGGTGCGGGCGAAATACCGATCCTCCCGGTTGTCAACGGTGCGGACAGGCGTCAGGGTCAGAGAAGCGCTGTTTTCCCCGCCGAAGAACCACACATCGTTTTCCACCCATTCGGGACGGGTCTTGCTGGCGTTGCCGGGCGTCCGCTCTCCGAAGGAATAGGTGGTGAGCCGATCACCCTGATCGTCGGTCAGATACAGGGGGAAAACGGCGCTGAGATCGTCCGTGCATTCCGAGCGGATGACCATCCGATTGCCGAAGGGAGTAAAGGCCACCCGGTCGATGACCATGTGGTAGCTTCGTTCCGCTTCGCCCGCCCAGGGGTTGTAGGTCAGCTGCAGCTCCGTCCCCGGCGTATAGGCCACGGTGGGGTCCTCCGCATGGCTGCGGTCGATGGTCACGACCGTGCCGCCTGCATACTGCATGGACGACTGATCCCACCGCGCACCGAAGATCAGTTCTTCGCCGTCCTGAATGGGCTCCGCCAGCGAAACGGCGTAAAGGCAGTACAAACTTTTGTCGTCAATGGGGTGCCCTTCCTGATAGAGAACGTCCTGCACACCCCAGCGCCCGGTGGAGCGCCGCTGGAACATCGGCTCCGGCATTCCCCACGTGCGGAGGAAATCCAAATCGGCTTCGTATTGGATGGGTTCGTCCTGAGACAGGCGGTAGTAAAGCACCATCACGTCATCGGTCAGGGTGATGTTTTCCAAATCCACACGCATTTTGCGCTGGCCGTTTTGGGTGATGTAGCCTTCCACCTCGTAGCTCAGGGAAAGCCGTCCCGTTACGCCCTTGACGCTGTCGGCGCTTTTAAGGAAATTCCCTTCAAAGCCGTCGAAGTAGCCGATGGGTTCCCCGTCGCCGAGGGTCACATGGACGGAGGGGAGCGTCTCTTCCGCCAGCGCGGCGGGCAGGAGCAGCAGGGCCAGCAGCATCGGTAAAATCAGCAGCATGAATGGTTTCCGGATCGTTTGGTATTTCATTTGGAGGTACCTCCTTGTTGCATGTCTTCCGCAGCTTCGCGCAAAGGAACCGTGACCTGCGCGATGGTTCCGGCCCCCGGCCGGTAAAATTTCAGCTTCATTTCGCCGGGCAGGGTGTCGAAAGCGCGGTAGGTGCAGGAATAGGTGGTTTGGTCATCATCCCCGAAAACGCCCCGTCCCATGACCAATTCCGGCACGGGCTCGCCGTTTTCATCCAGCCAGTTCACCCAGACATTGCCGTTGTAGAGGTATACCCGGGTCTTCATACCGGCGCTTTCCGCGGCGGCGTATTCGTAGGTCACATAGGTGGCGATGGGACTTTGCACCACGGTCAGCCCGGTCACCTTCAGCTCGCCGTCCGCGAAAACAATGGGAGTATCCGCAGTGTAGATTTTGCCCCGCTCGGTCACGTCAACCTCCAGATCCAGCGTGCCGAAGCTGCGGCTCCGGTTCCAGTCCTCGCTGTACACCTCGTCGGTGAACAGCCGCAGGGAGGCTTTGCCGCTCTCCGATGCAAAGGACAGGTTGTAGAGCAGGTCGTCGCCGTCGTAATGCACCTCAATGGCCCGGTCCAGCAGCGTTCCGTTTTCGTCCACAGGCTCGCAGTCGGCCCGAACAAGCTCCTTGCCCTGCGCGGCCGCCGCCTGGGCGAAGGTCTCCGAGCCGTCGCCGGTCTGGTCGGGATGCTCCGGCCAGCTGCGGCTCCACGAAGCCTCGGCGTTGAAATCCATGAGCAAAGCATCGCTCTCCGGGTGTACCCGGACGGAGAGGTACATCTGCCGCCCGTCATGGACGGCTTCTTCCACCGTAAAGGCCGCGTGCCGGGGCTGGCTGGCCGCCTGAAAGACGGAAGTCTGCACCAGCTCCTTGGCTTCGGGCTGCAGATAGGCCCGCAGCTCCCGGCCCAGCGTGTCCAGCACGCCCAATCCGCTTAGGGCCGCCGCCGTACCGGCCAGCAGACAGAGCGCCAGCGCCAGCACGGCCACGGGCCGCAGCCGGAAGGCCGGGCGGCGGGCGCTTTCCTGCCGCTCCAGTTGGTCCACCGTATCATGGACGCGCCGGGAAAAGCTCTCCGGCACTTCTCCAAATAGAGAATCCCAGTTTTTCATCCTTCATTCCTCCGTCAGGAAGCGTTTTAATTGCCTGCGGCCGCGGCTCATGCGCGAAAGAACGGTGCCCTTGGGGCAGCGCAGCGCGGACGCGATCTCCTGTGTTGAAAAACCTTCCAGATAATGCAGCACGATGGGCAGACGCTCGTTTTCGGGCAGGCTCATGACCAGCTCTCGAAGCTCGCGCTGCTCCTGCGGCGGCGGGGCGCTTTCCTCCGGCAGGTTCTCCGTGGGAATTTCCCGCTTTCTGCGCCGGAGCACTTCGTGGCATTCATTGACCAGAATACGCACGAGCCACGGCTTCAGCTTGTTCGGTTCCCGCAGGGAGTCCGCCTTGCGCCATGCCTTTTCGATGGCCGATTGCACCGCGTCCTCCCGGTCGCTCTCATCGGAAAGCAGGCCGCACGCCACATGATACAGCAGGGGCGTCCAATCGACGATCCTCTGCCCCAGCTCCTGTCTGTCCATTGTTTCGCCTCGTTTCTACGGGTTTTTCCGTCAGGCCTGACACTCTTAAGACGGAGAGGGATGGGGTTTGATTCTCCTGCCTGCGAAATTTCGCAAAAAAACAACGGGATTCCTCTGGAAAAAACGGTTTTTCTTGCCTTTTTTGTCCGTGAAAGTTATAATAAAATCTACGGGATTCATGATATGGTTTTATTCAGGAATCGAAGAAAGGGGGCATGGGGATGGACAACGCGCCTGATTACGTCATCGAAATGCTGCACATCACCAAGGAATTTCCCGGCATCAAGGCCAACGACGATGTGACGCTGCAGCTGAAAAAGGGCGAAATCCATGCTTTGCTGGGAGAAAACGGAGCGGGGAAATCGACGCTGATGAGCGTCCTGTTCGGCCTGTATCAGCCGGAAGAGGGCATCATCAAAAAGGACGGCGTGGAGGTGCAGATCAACGACCCCAACGACGCCACCGCCCTGCACATCGGCATGGTGCACCAGCATTTCAAGCTGATCGACGTGTTCACCGTGCTGGATAACATTATTCTTGGGGCAGAGGATACCAAAATGGGCTTCCTGCAGAAGAAGGCGGCCCGGAAAAAGGTGCAGGAGCTGTCCGAACGCTACGGCCTGAAGGTGGATCTGGACGCTAAAATCGAAGACATCACCGTGGGCATGCAGCAGCGCGTGGAGATCCTTAAAATGCTCTACCGCGACAACGAAGTGCTGATCTTTGACGAGCCCACCGCCGTGCTGACCCCTCAGGAAATCGAAGAGCTGATGGAGATCATGCGGGGGCTGACCCGGGAGGGCAAGAGCATCCTGTTTATTTCCCACAAGCTGAACGAGATCATGGAGGTTTCCGACCGCGTGACCGTGCTGCGCAAGGGCCGGTACGTGGGCACTGTGGAAACCGCCAGCACCACTAAGGAAGAACTGAGCCGCATGATGGTCGGCCGTCCCGTCCAGCTGGTGGTGGACAAGGACGAGGCTCATCCCGGCAAGCCCGTGCTGGAAGTGGAGCACCTGCATGTGCCCTCCAAGCTTTACAAGCGGGACGCGGTCAGCGACGTGAGCTTCACCGTCCGGGCGGGCGAGATCCTGTGCATCGCCGGAATCGACGGCAACGGCCAGACCGATCTGGTCTACGCCCTGACTGGGCTGGAGAAGCCCTCCCACGGCAAAATCACGCTGGAAGGCCACGACATCACCCATGCCTCTATCCGTAAACACAGCGAGGCGGGCATGAGCCATATCCCCGAAGACCGGCACAAGCACGGCCTGATTCTGGATTTCACGCTGGAACAGAACATGGTTTTGCAGCGCTTTGAGGAAAAGCAGTTCCAGAATCACGGGTTCATTCGCTTCGACGAGACCCGCAAGTACGCCGAAAAGCTGATTGAGCAGTACGACGTGCGATCCGGTCAGGGCCCCATCACCAAGTGCCGCAGCATGTCCGGCGGCAATCAGCAGAAGGCCATCGTGGCCCGGGAGATCGACCGGGATCTGCCCCTGATCGTGGCGGTGCAGCCCACCCGCGGCCTGGACGTGGGCGCTATCGAGTACATCCACGGCCAGCTGGTGAAGCAGCGGGACGAGGGCAAGGCGGTCCTGCTGGTTTCGCTGGAGCTGGACGAGGTCATGAATCTTTCCGACCGCATTCTGGTCATGTACGAAGGCCAGATCGTGGGCGAATTCAATCCCAAGGAAGTCACCGTGGAGGAGCTGGGCCTGTACATGGCCGGCGCCAAGCGGCAGACGGCTGAACCGAAAAAGGAGGCGGAAGCATGAAAAACTTTCTGCATAAGGAAGGCACCCGCTCGGTGCTGGCTTCCCTGATCTCCATTCTGATCGGTCTGGTAGCAGGCAGCATTCTGATTCTGGTCGTGGGCCTGACCACCAAGGGACTGGGCCTGAAAAGCGCCTGGGAAGGCATCCAGCTGGTATTCTTCGGCCTGTTCTCCACGGGCCGCAACGCCTCCGGCGCGCTGACCTTCGGTTTTAACCCCTCCATTGTAGGCAACATGCTCTTCCGCGCCACGCCGGTGATTCTGACCGGCCTTTCCGTGGCGGTAGCGTTCAAGACGGGTCTGTTCAACATCGGCGCGCCCGGTCAGTATCTGGCCGGAACCACCGTTACCCTGCTCATCGCCCTGAGCATCCCCACCGGTGTGGGCGATCTGGCGGCCTATCAGGCGGCGCAGGGCATCGTGCCCGCCGTCACCTATCCCACCTGGTTTGTCTGGACGCTGGCCTTCCTCGGCGGACTGCTGGCGGGCGCGCTCTGGGGCGCGATTCCCGGCCTGCTCAAGTCCCTGCTGAACATCAACGAGGTCATCGCCTGCATCATGACCAACTGGATCGCCGCCAATCTGGCTACGTGGGTCTTTGACGTATCCAACCTGAAAAACGTCATCGAGAACACCAAGACCAGCTACATCTACAAGACCACGGTCAACGGCGTGGCAACCTCCAAGATGGGGCTGGATCAGCTGTTCCCCGGTTCTCAGGTCAACGGCAGCATTCTCATCGCCATTGCGCTGGCGGTGGTCGTGTATGTGATCCTTTCCAAGACTACCTTCGGTTACCAGCTCAAGGCCTGCGGCTCCAACCGTTACGCGGCCCGCTATGCCGGTATCAAGGACAAGCGGAACATCGTGCTGTCGATGGCCATCGCCGGTTCGCTGGCGGGCGCGGCGGGTTCGCTGTACTACCTCAGCGGCAACACCGAGTTCTTCTGGTCCACCTATCAGCAGCTGCCCGCCGTGGGCTTCAACGGCATTCCGGTAGCGCTGCTGGCTTCCAACCATCCCATCGGCGTGATCTTCGCGGGCATGTTCATGTCCATGCTGGATATCGCCGGTCTGCAGCTGACCAATCTGACCGCGTACAACGAGTACATCACGGACGTTATCATTGCCGTGATCGTCTATCTGGCCGCGTTCTCGCTGGTCATCCGCATGTGGCTGTCCGGCAGCGGCAAGCGCCGCCATCGCCGGGAGGAAAAAATCATCCCTGCGACTCAGGAAACCAACAACAGTGAAAACATCGACCGGCCTGCCGGAGATGGGAAGGAGGCGGCGGAGAAATGAGTTTCCTCATTCGTCAAACCCTGATCTACGCGGTTCCTCTGATGATCGTAGCGCTGGCGGGCATTTTCGCCGAGCGCAGCGGCATTATCAATCTGGCGCTGGAAGGCATTATGATCTTCGGCGCGTTCATCGGCGTTCTGTTTGTTCGTCTGGTGCAGCAATGGGGCTGGTTTGACGCGGCCATGGCCGCCAAAAACTGGCCGGCGCTGCAAGGGTTTATGGTGCTGGCGATGGCGGTGGCGGCGCTATTTGGCGCGCTATTCTCACTGCTATTGGCCTTTGCGGCCATCAATCTGAAGGCGGATCAGACCATCGGCGGCACGGCCCTGAACCTGATGGCCCCCGCGCTGGTGCTGTTCTTCATCCGCCTGATTGCCAACCAGAACACCCTGCAGATGTATACTGGCGACTCCGCCAGCTGGTTCATGATCAAGAAGACCATGCTGGGCTACGCCAAGACCGACAAGCTGGGCTTCTTTGCGGAAACCTTCCTCAACAAGGTTTATCTGGCCACCTATCTATGCATCATCATCTACGTCATTCTGGCGGTGATTTTGTACAAGACCCGTTTCGGCCTGCGTCTGCGTTCCTGCGGTGAAAATCCTCAGGCGGCGGACAGTCTGGGCATCAACGTAGTTAAGATGCGCTATGCGGGCGTGACCATTTCCGGCGCGCTGGCGGGTCTGGGCGGTTTCGTATACGCCATGACCACGGCGAACTGCTCCGCCAACGGCGACGTTGCGGGCTTCGGCTTCCTGGCCCTGGCCGTGATGATCTTCGGCAACTGGAAGCCCCTGAACGTAGCGGGCGCGGCGCTGCTCTTCGGCTTATTCAAGTGTGTAGCGGCCAGCTACGCCAGCCTGGATCTGAACGGCGACGGCGTTTTCCTCCTGAAGGAGATCGGCGTCAACATCAACTTCTACCGGATCCTGCCTTATCTGATTACGCTGGTGGTTCTGGCCTTTACCTCCAAGAGCTCCCGCGCGCCCAAGGCCGAAGGCATCCCCTACGACAAAGGCTCCCGGTAGGGGTAGTACCCCTGCACCCCACACCGCGCCCGTTGGGCGCGGGGCTGCTCGTGGGACATGCGGCTTGGCTGCCGAATTACCGCCGCTCGGCGGCAGGGGCAGTACCCCTGCACCCCACACCGCGCCCAATGGGCGCGGGGCTGCTCGCGGGACATGCAGTTTGGCTGTAGAGTTACCGCCGCTCGGCGGAGTGCCTCGCGGCTCGCGGGTCTGGAAGGGCTTCGGCATGGGCTGCGGGTCATGCGGCGAGAGAATGCGGGGCTGCTCGGGGAAAGCAAGTTGGCTGCCGAAATACCATCATTCGGGGGACAGGCGGACTGACCGGGCGGTTGGAAAAGGCACGGGCCGGTTTACAGCCCCTATCATGATCCTCTGGCTGACGGGGGATCATGATTTTTTTGATTTTACGATGGGGGAACACCATGAAGAAATATCTGGCTCCTGCGGTGATGCTGGCGGTCTTTGAAACGGTCGCCGTCACCCTGACGGTGACAAAGCACAATCTATTTTATCTGTTCAACTTCAGTTACATTGGGTGCTCCATCGCGCTGGGGCTGGTATTATTCATCCGGCGGCACAGGCATGCGCGGCGGGTGACGCAGCTCTTAGTGGGGCTGTACATGCTGGTTTATCTGGGCCTGATCTGCCGGGAAAACATGCAGATAGAGGGCTTCTGGTATTATCTGTTCACGGGCGTATTTGAGGCGGCGACCATTCATTATGTAGTAGCGAAAATCTTCGGGCCGCTGCTGTTCGGCCGGGGATGGTGCGGCTATGCCTGCTGGACGGCCATGGTATTGGATTTCCTGCCCTACAAGGTGCCCCGTCAGCCCCGGAAAAACATCGGCTGGCTTCGATATGTCTTTTTCGCGGTTTCGCTGGCATTTGTGGGCGGGTTATTTCTATTTCAGGTTTCCGACAAGGAAAACGTGATGTTCTGGGCGTTCATCGCGGGCAATCTGCTGTATTACGCGCTGGGGATCGGGCTGGCCTTTCGATTTCAGGACAACCGGGCTTTCTGCAAATATCTATGCCCCGTCACCGTTTTTCTCAAGCCCATGAGCTACTTTTCGCTGCTGCGGGTCAAGTGCGACCACAGCAAATGCGTTTCCTGCGGCAAATGCCAAAAGGTCTGTCCCATGGAGGTGGACATGACCGACAATTCCCGCAAGCGCAAAAACGGCACGGAATGCATCCTATGCTTCGAGTGCGCCAAAGCATGCCCGAAAAAAGCGCTGTGATTCAAGTACAAAAGAACGCCGCTCCCTTTCCGATCAAAGAGAGCGGCGTTTTTAGCGTTATCCCTGCCGGGGCATGCTGCTTCGGGTTTCATTATAATATTTGACAATATCCCTCAGTAGTTGGAAATGCTCGAAATCCTGCGTATAGACGATATTGATTTCCCGCATCATGCTCAGGTTTTCGATGGGAAGCACCACGATTTTTTTCTTTTTCAATTCGTCCATGCAGGCGCTTTTCGCCAGCACGGAAACGCCAAAGTCCCGGCGGATCAGGTCTTTGATGGTGGCGATATTATCGATCTCCAGCACCACGTTGAAATCGTCAATGCTCAGGTTTTGGCTTTCCAGACTGGCCACAAACAGGTTTCGGGTGCCCGAGTCCGGCAGGCGGAGGATCATCTTTTCCTTCTGCAATTCGCCGATAGTCACCATGCCGCTGCGCGCCAGCCGGTGCCCCGGCGACACCGCCAGTACCAGACAGTCCGTGTCCAGAATCAGATATTTCAGGCTGGGATCGTTGATCTTTCCCTCCACGATGGCGAAGTCCAGCTCATAGTTCTTGAGCATATCGTGCAGGTTGCTCTGGGAATCGGTGATGATCTTAATGGTCACGCCGCTGCGGCTGTTCACATACCGGGCCAGCGCCTCGGCGATGGCGTTGCTTTCCGCCGTGTGGGTGATGCCCACGGTCAGAGAGGTCAGCTGGCGCTTTTCGCTGGTCAGATCCTTGCACAGATTATTGTAAAGGGACAGCATCCGGCGAGCGTACTTGATGACCGTTTCTCCCTCGTGGGTCACATGCAGCTCGTTATTTTTCCGCTCGAAGATGCGCACGTTCAGCTCGCTTTCCAGCGAACGGATATGCTGGCTGACCGCAGGCTGGGTCAGGGACAACTGCTCCGCCGCCCGGGTAAAGCTCCCTGTTTCTACGACTTTTATCAGGGAATGAAGTTTGGGGTCGATCATCCCGTTCCCATCCTTTCCGAAAGAATCATTTATAGATGGTTATTATACCATAAAATTTAGGAATGTGCCAGCCTGACGCTATGCTTGTGCAGGGGTTTTTCCGCTGCTTCGGCTCGCTCTTCCAGCAGGCCTTCCTGCTGGCGCAGGAAAACGACGAACATCCCAATGGAAATAACGCAGCAGATCACATCCGTGATGGGCGTGGCCCATACGATGCCGAAGATGGGCAGAAGCCGGTTCAGCAGGAACATCAGCGGAATATCCAGCAGGCCCTTGCGGAGGATGGCCAGCACAAAGGAACGCATGCCCTTGCCTACCGCCTGGAAGAAGGAGATCAGCGCATAGGCGCAGGCGGAGAAGGGGCCGCCCAGACAGAGGATGCACAGGAAGGAAGCGCCGTAGGTCACGGATTCGCTGCCGCTGGGGATGAACAGGCCGATCAGCTGACGGCTGAACACCAGCGAAACGGTCATGCACACCGCCGCCATGGCCACGGACAGCGCCATGGACAGCGTAATGGAGGTCTTCATACGCTTGTGATTGCCGGCGGCGTAGTTGTAGCCGATCAGGGGCAGCACGCCCTGGGACATGCCGCGCACGATGCTGTGAGCCAGCATGTTGACCTTCTTGGCTACGCCCAGCCCGGCCTGCAGAGCCGTTCCGGAAGCGGCCATCAGCGCGTCCAGCACCGCGTAGGAAATGTTCTCGCAAAGGGTCATCAGGCAGGCGGGCAGGCCGGTCATCAGCACGTCGGCAGGAATTTTCCCGCGGACGGACTTGTCCAGACGGCGGGGACTCAGCCGCAGAATGGAGCGCTTGCCTTCCCGCAGCACGACGATCAGGAAATATGCCAGCGCGATCACGTTGGACAGCGCCGTGGCAATGGCCGCGCCCAGCGTTTCATAGCCCCGGGGCAGAATCACAAACATGAACAGGGGATCCAGCGCGATATTCATCACGCCGCCCAGCGCCACGCCGATGCTGGCCTGCAGGGAGCGGCCCTCGGAGCGAACCAGATGCGCCAGCAGCGCGTTCAGGGAGGTGGCCAGACCGCCGATGACCACGGTAAAGGTCAGGTATTCCACGGCGTAATCATGCACCAGCGGATTGGAGCCGCCCAGCAGATCCACAAAGGGCCCGGCGAAGAGCCACGCGCCCAGCGAATACAGAACCGTTACCGCGGCGCAGCCCCAAAAGGCGAAGGAGGCCGTATCCTTGGCCCGCTGCAGATCCCGTGCGCCCAGCGCCCGGGAAATCACGCTGGCGCCGCCTACGCCGAACAGGTTCGAAATCGCCTGCAAAAACATAAAGGCGGGCATGCAGACCGTGGCGGCGGTAATCATGGCGTCGCTGCCGGTCAGGCCGATAAAAAACGTATCGGCCATATTGTACAAAACCAGAATGATCTGGCCGATCACCGTGGGAAAAGCCAGACGGACGATCGCCTCCAGCACGGGGCTGTCCTCAAACAACGTTTTTTCTCTTTCTTTCATAACCCTGTCCCTCCGTTTCTGAAAATTTGGAAAAAGGAACGACGGCCGCGTACAAATGCCGCGGCCGCCGCAATAGCGTTAACGCCGTTCCCGGATGGTATCGGAGAACAGGCGTCTTCGCCGCTGACGGCTGCGCGGTTTTTTCGTTTTGTTTGCCAACAGAAGCAGCATGGCGTTGCTTCGCATCTCCGACACGTCCTTTCATTCAAATAAAATGCTTGCCGGAATCGGTTCTCCGGCGTTGGAATAGGCACATTATATGGGGGTTTTTCCAAAATATCCAATAATCATTCCGTATTTATCGATAAGAAACGCTTATAAGCCGGAACCGCCGAACGCGAAAAGGCGTTTCCGTGTCAAACGGAAACGCCGGTATGTTGGGCTTTGAAGCACCTTTTGTGAAACTTTTATCAATCTTTTGCCAAAGAGAACACAAACAAATTATAATAAGCCCCAAAGTTTTCCTGTCCGAAGGAACGGCGGGGGAATGGGAAAAAACAGCGGTTTTTCCAACGGAAAATCATTTCAGGCAGTCCAAACGCGCGCCTTATTCCTCCTGTCCGCCGTGCAAATTCCAGTCCTTTTCCTCATAGGCCAGCGGGAGCAAGATGGTAACGACGGTGCCCTCGCCTACTTGGGATTCAATGCGCAGTTCTGCCGCGCTGCCGTAGATCAGCTGCAGCCGGTCCCGGACGTTTCGCATACCGATTCCTGTGGACTTCCGGCCATTCTGCTCGCTTTCCTCCGCAAAGCCGCTGAGAATGCGTTCCACCCGCTCCGGCGGCATGCCCTCGCCGTTATCCTGAACCCGGATGACCAACCGGCCTTCTTCGTCCCGGGCGGAAATATCCACCACCGAATGCTCTGTCCGCACACCGTGTACCAGCGCGTTTTCCAGAACGGGCTGCAAAATCATGGTGGGGATCAGCGCAAAGGCCGCGCCGGGAGTGCAGTGAAAGGGGGTTTCCAGCTTTTCGCCGTGAATGTGCCGGTAGATATAGGCATACTGTTTCAGACTGTCAAACTCCCGCTTGACGGGAATGAAGCGCTTCTGCATATTGCCCGTATTCTGCCGGAAGAAAGAGGAAATATGCTGCACGACCTCGCAGATTTCCGTATTGCCGTCGATTTTGGCCAGTGCGTTGACCATTTCCATGGCATTATAGATGAAATGAGGATTGATTTGGGATTGCAGCGAACGGTACTTGTATTCCAGCATTTCATACTCTGCCCGGTTTTTGCGGGTCTCTTCCTCCCGCACCTGAATCAGCAGCCGCCGCTGGTGCTCCAGCATTCGGTTGAAATGGCTGGCCAGCTTGCCGATTTCATCGCCGCTGACCACCGGAACCCGAAGCTCCAGATTCCCGGCTGCGGCCTCGTCCACCGAGCCTACCAGCAGGTGAATCTGACGGGTCATCCGTTCGGTGACCATCAGCACCAGAAGCGAGCCCAGCGCCGCGCCGAGCAGGCCGGTCAGGGTGCCGGTCAGCACCGCCGTGCGGCGCACCTGCCGCAGGATGGATTCCGGCAAAAGCCCCACGGCTGTCCAGCCGTCCTGCTTCTGGATGGAAACATAATATTTTTCACTGCCTTGAAGCTCGCTGGCCCCGGTTCGGGCCGCCTCTTCCGCCGCCTGAGCCACGCCCTCTCTCTGTTCGCCGCTGACGGTCAAAGTACGGCCGTCCTCGTCCAGAAAAGCAACGGCGCAGTGCAGGCTGTCGTTATAGCTGCCTAAGCTGCCCAGCTCCTCCTGCTTCACCCGGGCCACCAGCTTGCCCATATGCCGGAAGGGATTGGGATTATAGACGTCCCGGATCAGGTAGACCTGCCCGTTTTCCGAAGTGCGCCATTGGCTGCGGCCGTACGCCGTATCCCGCAGCTCCTTCTGCTCCATCAGCGCCGCCGCTTCCCGCCGGAACTCTGCGGAGGCATAGGCGGTGGTGAAGCTGCTTCCCTGATCCAGATGAAGATACACCGCGTCGTAGCCCGCCTGGGCGGTGATGATCTGATTCAGAGCATATAAAAGAGACTGGGTCGCGTGATAATATCCGTTGGAATCGACCGTCATATTCCGCATGGCGTAGAGCTGGGCGCTCAGCCCTGTGGAATTGATCTGGTTGCTCAGCTGACGCGACACGGCCTCGGTCTGGTTGATAAAATTGATCAGCACCTGCTCGGTCAAAAGCTCCAGATGGGCCTTCTGATCCTTCAGCATCTGCCGGGTCGCGCTGTACGTCAGCGCCAACGATACCAAACCCGTAATCAGCAGAATGACCACGCACCAAATGAGGATCAGCTTGACCCGGTAGCTGAAAGCACCGTATTTTTTCATAGCTTGGCCTTTCGATTCCGATATTCGGTGGGCGTCATATGCTCGATGCGCTTAAAGGCGTTGTAGAAGGAGATATAGTTGCCATAGCCTACCGTCCGGGCCACTTCCTCCACCAGAATGCGGGGGTCGGCCAGCATGGAGCGGGCCACGTTCATCCGGGCTTCCAGCACGTGCTCATGGAAAGTCACGCCGGTTTCCTTGCGAATCAGGGCGGAGAGATAGTTGGCGCTGACGCACAGCTTATCCGCTACATCGTTGAGCTGAATGCCCTCGATGGCATGCAGGTTAATGTATTGCAGGGCGTTGCGGGTCAAAAGGGACTGCTTGGGCGTAGCCAGACGCCGGAGAAAGGCCTCGTTCAGCTCTTGCAGGCATTGACGCACTTCTTCCTCCGTGCTGACAAACCAGATGCCGCTCATGGCCGCGTCCAGCTCCTCGTCCGCGCTCAGGTCGAAGCGGCGGCGCAGACCGGTGGTATACAGAAACATCATGGCCCGCAGATTGCTGTACTGACGGCCGCTCTGCACGGCAAGCGCATGAGCCGCTTCGGCGGCGTAGGCGTCCGTCAGCTCCGCCTTGGCGATCAGCTCGTCAATCTGCCGCTGCGTACCGGCGATGGGCTCCTGCCCCGGCGCGCCGTCGCTTTGCTTCCCGTAAAATACGCAGGCGCGGCTTTCTTTGCTCAGAGCCGCTTCCCACAGGGCGCGCCGGGCCTGCAGGTAAGCCTGACGGATGGCGTGGCTGCTCTGCCCCAGTCCGCTGACACCGATGCGCACGGGATGAACCAGCTCGTCCAACACATCGCAGGATAGCTCCGTAGCCTCCTCCTGCCAGCCTTCGCCGTCGTTGGCTAGGGGAACGAAAATCACCGCCAAGTCATAGAGCAGCAGCGTTACCGCCCTCGTCTGGCGGCGGGCCAGCACGGCCTCCACCCGGTTCAGGATCGCCTGCGAAAAATAGCGTTCTTCGATCTGCTGCAGTGCCATGATGTAGTAGGTCTGAAACTGCAGGCCCGCTCCGGCCAGCAGCTCGTGAACGCCCTGTCCCCGCTGGGAATCGTTGGTCAGAAGCGTCAGCAGCTGAGCGCGCATTTTCAGGTTTTCCGCCTGCTCCAGCGCCACGTCGTTCTCCATCTGACGGCGGGTCATGGCTGCGGCCCGGCGAACCGTCCGCATCACTTCTTCATTGTCGATGGGCTTGAGCAGATAATCGAACACGCCCAGCTTGATGGCCTGACTGGCATACTGAAACTCGTCGTAGCCGGTGACAATCACAAAGCGGCAGTCCGGCACGTCGGCCCGCACGTCGGAAATCATGTCCAGTCCGCTTTTGACCGGCATACGAATATCCGTCAGCACAATATCCGGCTTCAGCCGACGGATCATTGCGCCGCCGCTTTCTCCGTCCCCTGCGGTCCCGGCCACTTCACATTTCAGCGCGGCCCAGTCGATGGTTTTGACCAGCGAACGCACCGTGATCGGGTTATCCTCGACAATAACGACTTTCAGGCTCATAGCGGCTCCTTCCTTTAGGAAAATGAATAGGGAAATGAACGAGCAGCAAATCTGGATGTATTATATCAAAAAAGAAACAAAACGGCAATGAAAGGCGCTTCTCAAAACGCCTAAAAAACAGGGGCGGGTCTTTCGGCCCGCCCCTCAGAACACTGGTAAAGGACTTTATCCTTTCACTGCGCCGGACATGATGCCGGACACGATGAAGCGCTGGGTGCTCAGATACAGGATCAGGATCGGCAGCATGGCCAGCATGAAGAAGGCGAAGGCCAGGTTCAGCTCGGTCATATTCTCGCCGAAGTAAATGATTTGGGCCAGCGGCAGGGTGCGGCTTTCGTCGGTGCGCAGCAGCACCACGGCGGTGGAGTAGTCGTTCCAGACGAACAGCGTGTTTAGAACCATCTGAGTGACGTTGATGGGCGTCATCAGGGGGAAGATGATCTGCCAGAAGGTACGGAATTTGCCGCATCCGTCGATGCCCGCAGCTTCTTCCAGATCCCGGGGGATGCCTTTGACGAAGCCGGTGATGGTCAGAACGCTGATGGAAACCTGAAAGCCGGTACGGGCCAGAATAAAGCCCAGATTGGTGCTGACCAGCCCGAGGTTGTAGATGTTCATGTACAGGGGCAGCATAATGCACTGGAAGGGCACCAGAATGCCGCTGATGAACAGGGAATAAAGCACCTTATAGAATTTGGAGTTGTTCCGGGCCAGCACATAGGAGGCCATGGAGGTCGTAAACAGCAGGATCAGCGTACAGGGGATGGTGGTCAAAATGCTGTTTTTGAAGCCGATGGCCACGTATTTGTTTTCCCGGATCACGCGGGCGTAGTTTTCCAGCGTGGGGTGCTGAGGCCATGCCAGCCGGTTCAGGCTGATGTCCGAATGGGTTTTGATGGAATACAGGAAGCTGATGTAGAAGGGAATCAGCACGATGAACACAATGGCCAGAATGAACAGCACCCGCAGGGTGGTGCCCAGCAGGACCTTTGTGCGGCTGCGGCCCGCCTGTTTGCCGAAATTGGAGGTGTTCTGCGCCCGAACGCCATATTCCGCCATTAGAGCTCAACCTCCTTTTTACGCAGGATGGTGGTGACCAAATTGGTCAGGATGACCAGCACCAGCGTCAGGATGATCGCGCCCGCCTGACCCAGACCGGCGCGGGAGTTGCCGAAGATGTATTCATAAACGAATACGGCGGTGGTTTTGGCCGTTTTCATGTTGATGACCATTTGGGAGTAGTCAAAACAGCGCAGGCCCCAGGAGAGCAGCAGCGTTATATTGGAGGTGATGGCGGGCACGATCATGGGAATGGTGATGTGAATGAATTCATGGAACACATTCGCGCCTTCCACCCGGGCCGCCTCGTAATATTCCAGCGAAATGGACTGCAGGGCGGCGATATAGATGAGCATGCAGTAGCCCATATCGCGCCAGATGCCGATGGCGGCCAAGCCGTAAATGACCTGAGAGGAGATGCCCAGCGGACTGGGAGCGCCGGTCAGCGGAGAGAGCACGTCGGTGTAAACGTAGCTCCATACCTTGGTAGAGGCCACCAGAGACACGGTAAAGGGCATGAACAGCAGGGTGCGCATCACGTTATTGAAGGGGCCGGACTTCCACAGAAGCAGCGCCAGCGCAAGCCCCAGCACGTTTGCGCCGATGATGTATACGATGGTAAACTGGAAGGTGTGCCAGAAGCTGTCCCGGAAGGAAGCGCTTTTGAGCAGCTTTACGTAATTTTCAAAGCCGACGAAGTTCCATTCCTTGGCAAAAATGGCCTTCTTGTCGGTAAAAGACGTGGGGATGGACTGGATAAAGGGAATCAGAACGACGAAGGCGAACAGTGCGAAGGCAGGAAGCATGAACAGGATGTTTCCCCCGTGCTCCCGAACGGCAAATCGCGTCAGCCGGTGTTTGCGATCCAGGCGGGCTGGATTGATGGCGGTCATAAAAAATCAGCTCCTGCAGCGAAAAAGTGGGGAATATTTTGGTAGAGGCAATACCATAAGAAGGGAACAGGGCCGCCCGCGGGGATGCCGCAAGCGGCCCTGTTTTTGGAAAGGATTTCTTAGTGCTTACTTAGCTTTTGCTTAGTTCAGGGAGATAACCTCGTCGAAGGCCGCCTGCAGGTTGGCGATGCAGTCTTCCACGGTCATGGTGCCGCCGGTGAGCACGCTCTCGGCGAAGGAGGTCAGCTCGGTACGCCACGCGGTGGTGAAAGCGGAGGACAGGGGCTTGGTGAAGTCGCCGTAGTGAGCGATGTTGCCGGAGGCCTTCACTTCCGCCATGGTCTGCACCATGGACTGCAGCTTGTCGCTGACAACGCCGGAGCACAGGGGGTTCTGGGAAGCTTCGGACCAAGCGATGCCCTGGCTCATCCAGTATTCCATGAAGGCCAGCGCCATGTCGGCGTTTTCGGCCTGAGGATTGACCATGAAGCTCTGGTCAACCTGCACGTTCATCTTGGCGGAGCCGTTGTCGTCGATGGGGGCTACGAAGAAGCCGATTTCGAAATCGGGGTTCTTGGCCAGCATGTCGCCGATGTTCCAGGAACCGTCATACCGCATGGCGGCGTTGCCGGCAGCGAACATTTCCAGCGCCATATCCTGAGTGTTGCTCATGTCGTCGGTACGGGGGGCCACCAGACGGGCCTTCCAGTTTTCCAGCGCTTCGGCGAAGTAGGGGTAATCCGCGAATTTCTTTTCGCCGCTCATCAGCTTTTCGAACACATCGCGGTCGCCGGCTTCCAGCGCACGGGTCCAGACGGTGTTGCGGGCTTCGATGTCGCCGTACACGGCGTCGGCAAAGCTGCGCACATAGGGATCGATACCGGCGGCGATCAGCTTATCCTGCAGCTCGTTGAGCTGGGTCAGCGTGGTGGGAACTTCCAGACCGTTCTGCTCGAAGATGGTCTTGTTGTAGAAAATGCCCCAGGTTTTGAAGTCGATGGGGAAGCCGTAGATTTTGCCGTCGGCGGACACGTCGCCCAGGTCGCCGGAGGGCAGGTTCAGGCTCTTAATGACCTCGTTGTCGCTCAGATCCATGACGAAGCCCTCGGTCACCAGATCGGGATACAGGCCGGGGTTGCCCATGATGATGTTGGGCTGGTCGCCGCTGGACAGGGCGGTGGACAGCTGGGGGAAGTAGTCGGTGCCCTGATTGTAGTAGATATTGTTGAACTTCACGTTGGGATGAAGCTCGGTGAAGGCCGCCTCGATGGCGTCCAGACCGGCCTGCTTGGTGGTCTGAGCCATGTAGTGGAACACGGTCAGGGTGATTTCCTCTTCTGCCGCAGCAAAGCTGCACACGGACAGCGCCAGCACCAGAGCCAGCAGGATAGCGAGAGTACGTTTCATGGAATGATCCTCCTTCTTTGTTTTGGTTCGATTCCTGCGGAGTCGTCGGGAACTCTCTCCGCTTTTGTAATATCAGTATACGCCAAAGCTATGTCCGAAGGAATATATCCCGCTTGTTAATTTCTATCCTTTTTTTACGATATGGGCGATATATAGCCAGAATATAGAGCTGGCTTTGCTTCCCGAAACGGAGGACAGGCGTTTTCGGCTTGTGTCTTTCCGGGAAAAGAAATATAATACCCATGAATACAGCGCGGGACGGCGGTTTTCTCCCGCCTGCGCAAGCAATCAAAGGAGCGGAGAAAATGGCTGAATGGACAAAGGAACTGATGAAGTGGCTCGGCGGCGGACAATCGCCCTGGCATACGGTGGAAATGGCGGCCCGCTGGCTGGAGGAACGGGGCTTTGAGGCGCTTTCGTTGAACCGGCCCTTTTCTGTGAAGCGGGGCGGACGGTATTATGTGGAAAACGGCACCTTTCTGGCGGCTGTGACCGTAGGACAAAAAGACGTGATTCGAATTGCAGCGGCGCATACCGACTGGCCCTGCATGCGGGTGAAGCCCCAGCCCGAACTGATTTCCGGCGGCTGCTGCCGCCTGAGCGTGGAGCCTTACGGCGGCGCCATCCTGAACACTTGGCTGGACCGGCCGCTGGGACTGGCGGGCGTGGTGCTGCTGCGCACGGACGACCCCATGCAGCCGGAGCGCCGCCTGATCTCCTGGGACAAGCCCCTGCTGGTGATCCCCAACGTAGCCATCCACATGAACCGGGAGGTCAACAAGGGTGTGCCCTATAAGGCCAACGTGGATATGCTGCCCATCTGCCGCACGGTGCAGGGCGAGTTTGAGAAAAACGGCTATCTGGTTCGTCAGATCGCCGAGCGCCTGCAGGTGCAGCCGGAGGATGTGCTGTCCTTCGAATTGTGCGCCTACTGCTGCGCCGAACCCACGCTGCTGGGCTTTGAGGAGGATCTGCTCACCTCGCCCCGGCTGGATAATCTGAGCTCTGTTCATGCCTGCCTGCAAGGGCTGGCGGACGCGCAGGGAGACGGCATCAACGTGGCGGTTCTGTATGATAATGAGGAAATCGGCAGCAACACCCGCCGGGGCGCGGACAGCAGCACCCTGACGGTGATTCTGGAAAAGCTTGCCCTGTCGCTGGGACTGGACCGCGGTGCGCTGCTGGACGCCTGCCTGAACGGCATGCTGCTTTCCTGCGACGCGGCGCACGCCGTTCATCCCAATCACCCGGAGTACGCGGATTTCTCCTGCGCGCCGGTGCTGGGCGGCGGCGTCGCGCTGAAGCGCAGCCCCCGCTATTCCTCCGATGCGGAAACCTGCGCCGTGATTCAGGGGCTTTGCGATGCTAACCGGATTCCTCTGCAGATCTATATGAACCGGGCCGACCTGCCCGGCGGCAGCACCGTAGGCTCCATGGCCTCGGCCCTGTTGACCATGCCCGCCGCCGATATAGGCGTTCCGATTCTGGCCATGCATTCCGCCTGCGAGACCATGGGCGCAGCCGATCAGGACGCTTTCGTCCGGCTCTGCACGGCGTTCTTCAGCGCCTGAGAAAGCGTGCCGTCTATTCGGAAACACGCCCTGTGAACCGGGGAACGGCGGCGCTTTCGGCCGATGTTCCGCTATCTGCAACAGAAAAATGCCCTCGCTGCGAGCTACATTGGCTCGGCGCGAGGGCTTTTTCGTCACAACGGATATTGCCGGTACTGCCCCGGTGTGAGGCCGGTGTGACGGCGAAACAGCTTGCAGAAGTGGGCTTCGTCACAGAAGCCCAGATGAAAGGCGATGTCCGCCACGCTGAGGGTATCGTCGGTGAGAAGCTGGCGTGCCTTGTCCAGCCGCAGGCGGAGCCAGTATTGCTTTGGGGAAAGCCCCACGCCCGCCCGGAAGGCACGGTAGAAGGCGGCTTCGCTCATGCCGCACAGCTCCGCCAACTGCGGAATGCTCAAGCCGCCGGAAAGATTCCGGCGGATGTGCTCCAGCGCAGGCTGCAGGGCCCAAAACCGTTTTTCGGTAAAGACGGAGCTTTGCCGAAGCAGGTAGATCAGCTCATAGAGCTTGGCCTGCAAAAGCAGGGGCGAACCGTGAACGTCCCAGTACAGGCGGGTGAGCTGCCGCAGAAGCAGTTCGCATTGCCCGGCCAGCCCGGCGGAGGGAACGATGAGGGAGAACTCGCCCAGCCGGGCCGGTTGCCCGTCCATCTCCTGCGTGAGAAACTTGACGCACAGGTTGGTAATGATTTTGGGCCCATGGGGCTGGTTGAGGTGAGGATGAGCGGGATTATCTACCTGCAGGGCAAAGCGGCTGCCCCGGGGCGTGTAGAAAATGTCCCCCTGCTTCGGATGAAAGACGGCGCCGCTGTCCAGATACAGGGTAAAGGAACACCCGCTTTCCTCCGGCAGAAAGAATAGCAGCGCATCCTCCGGCCGGGGAGAATCCAGATAGCTGTAGTGCCCCCGATCGGCCCAGCACTGGGGTACCGCGCTGATAAACTGAAGCTGCAGGTCTTCGGATGGATCTTCCGGATACATGGCATACCCGCTCCCTTCGAAAAAAGCTGATGGAAAAGTACAATCCAAAAGAGAAACCTACCTTGCGCGGACCAAACGGGAGCCGTACAATGAAGTTGAGATCAGTATAGCATAATGCCCTGAAAACCAAAAGATACAAAGAACAAAATCGAAAAACGGGGGAGGAAACCGTCCGCAGGACGACTGGGAGAAAACGATGGAAAAGTACTTTGGCGTCTGCTATTATCCGGAACTGTATCCCAAAGCGAAACAGGAAGCGTTTATACAGGAAGACATCGAAAATATGCGCCGCGCCCATTTTAACGTGGTGCGTATGGCGGAATTCTGCTGGTGTCTGATGGAGCCACGGGAGGGAGAGTACGATTTCGACTGGCTGGAAAAGATCGTTAACCGGCTGGGCAAAAACGGCATTTTCACGGTGCTGTGTACGCCTACCGCCTGTCAGCCCGTCTGGATGGCCCGCAAGTATCCCGAAACCCTGTATGTGGATAATCAGGGGGTGCAGCGCAGCTACGGCGGGCGGCACTATCACTGCTATCATTCGCCGGTCTTTCGGGACTTTACCGAAAAGATTTGTCTGGAAATGAGCCGCCGCTTCGGGAAAAATCCCTATGTGCTGGGCTTTCAGGTGGATAACGAGATGGGACAGGAACATTCCGGCCGCTGCCAGTGCCCCACCTGCCGCCGAAAGTTCAAAGAAGCCATGAAGGAAAAATTCCATGGAGATATCGAAGCGCTGAACGAGGCCTTCGGCTCCCTGTTCTGGGGTCAGCGCTTTGACGATTTCGAACAGGTAGAGCTGCCTGCCGTCGGAGCCCGGGAAAATCCCCAGAGCAACGTGGGTTGGCGGGGCACCAATATGCCTGCCCTGCGGCTGGAGTTCGAGCGTTTCGCCAGCGACGGGCTGGTGGATTACTTCCGGCTGCAGCGGGACGCGCTGCGTCGCTTCAGCGACAAGCCCGTCACCCACAATACCACCCATCTGGGCACCAATGCCATCGACTATTTCAAACTGGCCCAATATGAGGACGTGGCGGCGGTGGATCACTATCCCTATGCGCTGGATGAGACCAAGCAGGCTTCCGCCGGGGTCTACGCCATGGCCCGCAGCTACAAGCAGCGGGATTTCTGGCTGCTGGAGACCCTGTGCGGCGGCGGCCACGGCAACTGGGCCTATCAGGGAATGCCCCACGGCACGCCCGGCACTTTCCGGCAGAACATCGCCTTCGCCTATGCTTCCGGCGCTGAATTGATCACGGCGTTCAAGTATTCCGTCTTTCCCTCCGGGTTTGAAAATCTGGGCTCCGGTCTGATCGATCTGAATCGGATCCCGGGGCGGCGGTACGAGGAATTCTGTCAGGCAGGCGAGGATCTGGCCGCTTACGAACCGATCCTGAACCGCACGCAGGTGATCTCCGAGGTGGCGGTGGTGCTGGATTACAACAGCCTGTGGGCAAACCGCATCAAACCCATTCATAAGGAGTTCACCTACGAGGGCTACGTGCAGCAGCTGGTGGGCCAGCTGGCGGCGCTGGGCGTGAATGCGGATATGATCGGCCCGGAGCATCCGCTGGACGGATACCGGCTGGTCATCGTCCCCTTTGCCCCCATTCTGCCGGAAAGCTTCCGTCAGAAGTGCCGGGACTATGCCGAAAAAGGCGGCAATCTGCTGGCGCTGACCATGGCTTTCAGCCGGGACGAGTGGGGGAGCGGCATTTTTGAAAAGAGCCCGGTGGGTATGACGGAGTTCTTCGGCATGCATGTGGTCGAAATGGAGCCCGTGTTTGACGGCCAGACCGACGCGCCCGTCCAGATCGAGGATGTGACCATCCGCAGCCATTTCTGGCAGGAAACGCTGGAATCAGAGGGAGCGGCGGTGCTGGGGACTTTCCGGGGCACCTATCGGGACGGAAAGCCTGTGCTGACCGAAAATCCTTATGGAAAAGGCCGCGCCCTGTATCTGGGCACAGCCCCGGCGCCCGAAGATGCGCCTGCGCTGCTGAAATGGCTCCTGAACCGCTGCGGCGTACAGCTGCCGCCGGTGCAGATGGCCTATGGTCTCAGCGTCGTGACCCGCCTTTCAGAAAACGAACGGTACTATTTTGTCTTTAACTCCCTGCCGCAGGAGCAGGTCTGCCGCCTGAACCGCCCGCTGGAAGCGGATTACGGCACCGGCGAAGTGTCGGAACGGCTGCTCCGCCTGCCGGCCAAGGGATTCCAGATCCTCCACGAACCTGCTTCGGCTGTCGGCCGGTCCAACTGAACCGGCATGGAGGCGGAAAAACTTCCGATCTGGCAGGAAGAAACGTAAAGGATAAAAAGGAACATCCAAAAGGCGCTTCGGATTCGAAATCTGAAGCGCCTCAGAGTGTCAAAAAAGTGGAGGTGCAGGAGGCACTGCCTCCTGCC
>ERZ857827.1420-NODE-1420-length-24632-cov-4.260487_pt1 | contig 24632 bp, 20 predicted proteins | sample MGYA00519761_ERZ857827 | MGnify/ENA primary metagenome ERZ857827 (study PRJEB31778, sample SAMEA3449370) | human gut metagenome | biome: human gut; feature: human-associated habitat; material: faeces | place: United Kingdom | collected 2010/2012 ... | reverse complement strand
CATTTGCGGAAAGGGCTATTCTCCCCCTTCGGGGGGAGAATAGCTTTTTGTCTACGGTCTGCGGCGAGCCTTTTCGGACTAGCCGCTTTTCTTTTAATATCCCGCTTCCATCTGCTTCACCGTATCGTAGAGCCAGCGGTTCACCGGCACATCCAACCCGAACTTCTCTGCACGGCGGATGATTGTGCCCGCGAATAACTCGACCTCGCTCTTTCTGTGCGCTTCGCCGTCCTGCCGCATACTCGGCTTGCCCGCAGGCGACAGCGAATCCGCCAGATTAACCCAATCGTCAAACTCCGCGTCGCTGATGGGATAGCCCTCCAGCGCCGCAAGCTTCTGCACCTCGCGCATGGCGGCCAGCATGATTTCGCATGGCTTGCCCGGCTTCTGAACCGTGCCGTAATCGCCTTCAAAGACCATCACCGTCTGGTTAATGCCGACGTTGAGCATCAGCTTGCCCCATTGGCGGCGCACCATGTCGCCGACCGGCTGCGCCGTCACGCCGTGCGTATTCAGAAAATCGGCGATCTGCTGCACCCGCGGTGAAATCCCGCCCGGCTGCTTTTCGCCCAGCACAATCATGCCCGCATGCGCGTAGGTCAGCGCGTTGCCGACCTTCACCGCGTCCATGCCCTGCGCCGTGCAGTAAAGCACGTTCCGTTCGCCAAAGTGCGCGGCAATCGTCTCCTCGCTGCTCACGCCGTTGAGCACAGAGAGCATCAGCGTGTTTTCTCCGATAAATCCGGATGCGGTCTCCATCGCGCCGCGTAAACCGCTCTCTTTGGTTGCAAAGATCATCAGATCGACAGGCTTTGCCGCCTTCGGTATTTCATATCGAAAGTTCACAGGCGTGCCGTTGCAGATAACGCCCTGCTTTTGATATCTTTCCGCGCGCGCCTCGTCTGCAATCACGCGCACATCCGCGCCGTTTTCAAGCAGCCGCTGACCGAACAGCACGCCCAGCGCGCCCAAGCCGACGATTCCAACCGTCTGCATGTTCATTCTCCTTTGTAAAGCCCCCGCAGCAGCGCGATTTCCCGCGCGTACCCCTCCGGCTCGTTCGGCGTTTCCAGGTAAAACGGCAGGTTTCGCAGCGCCGGATGATTGATGATCGCCGCGATTGCGTCCAGCCCCAGACTGCCCTTGCCGATCTGCTCATGGCGATCCTTTCGGCTGCCCATCGGGTTCTTGCTATCGTTCAAATGAATCGCCCGAAGCCGCGACAGGCCGAGCACGCGGTCAAACTCGCCGAGCACATCGTCAAGCCGCCCAACCACGTCATAGCCCGCGTCGTACACATGGCAGGTATCCAGACACACGCCAACCCGATCTCCGTCGCGTGCGGCGTCCACGATTTGGCGCAGTTCCTCAAAGCTGCGCCCGACCTCACTTCCCTTGCCCGCCATGGTTTCCAGCAGAATCGGCGTGGCCGTCCCCTCCGCCATGACCGCATCCAGCATGTCCGCGATGTAGCGAACGCCGATCTCCACGCCCTGCCTGACATGGCTGCCCGGATGGAAGTTGAGCATCGCGCTGGGGATATGCGCAAGGCGCTCCAAATCCTCCCGCATGGTGCGCACGGCAAATTCGCGAATGGACGCATCCGCCGCGCAGGCGTTGAGCGTATACGGCGCATGCGCGAGAATCGGCGCGAACCGATGCGCCGCAAGGAAGTCGTTCAGCGCGTCCGCATCCTGCCGGTCAAACGGCTTGACGCTGCCGCCGCGCGGATTGCGCGTAAAGAACTGAAACGTGTCCGCGCCGAGGGCGAGCGCCTGTTCGCCCATCGACAGATAGCCCTTAGCGCAGGACAGATGACAGCCGATATGCAGCATGTTACTTTTCCTCCGCCGCGTCCGCTTCATCCGGCGTGGCCGTCGTCAACACCGGCGTGCCGCCGAGCAGCTCAATCGCCTTTTGGAGCTGCGCGTCGTGGTCATGCGGCAGGTTGTTGATGCCGTAGCGCGTCACCGCGTCCTCGTCCAGCTCCACCTCCACGTCCGGCTCAATGCCGATTTCATGGATGCACTCGCCGCTGGGCGTGTAATACCGCGCGGTCGTGACCTTCATGCCGCTTCCGTCGGCAAATTCCAGAGAGCTTTGCACAACGCCCTTGCCGAAGGTCTTGGTGCCCACGAGCAGCCCCGCGTGCTTATCGCGAATCGCGCCCGCGAGAATCTCCGACGCGCTGGCGCTGTAGCCGTTGACCAGCACGGCCATCGGCACGTCATAATATTCGTCGTCGATCTTCTCCTCGGTCACGTTGCCGTCCTTGTCCTTCATGGATACGACAACGCCCTCCGGCAGGATCAGATCCGCCATTTTCACGCAGGTATCGACCAGTCCGCCGCCGTTGTTGCGCAGGTCGATAATCATGCCGGAAACGTTGGCCGCCCTGAACGTGTCAATCGCCTCGGCAAATCCCTCGTAAGCGTCGCCCAGGAAGTCGAACACCATCACATAGCCGATGTTGCCCTCCAGAATTTCGTATTCAACATAGTTGATATTGACGTTTTCGCGCACCACGTCGAAATCGAGGGTGTCCAGACCGCGCATCACCGTCACCTTGACGCTTTCGCCCGGCGTTCCGCGCATGATGCTGACGGCCTCCTGCATCTCATAGGCGGAATAATACACGTCGTTGACGTAGACGATCTTATCGCCCGCGCGAATACCCGCCTTTTCGGCCGGGCTGCCCTTGAACACGCGCGTCACCGTAATCAACAAATCCGAGGGATCGGCGAGAAGCTGGCAGCCGATCCCGGCGTACACGCCCTCGGTTTCCTCGTTGAACTTTTCCATTTCCTCTTTCGTGTAATAGACGCTGTATATGTCGCCGATGCCGGCCATCAGCCCGGCGGCGGCGCTTTCCAGCATCGCGTCCTCGTCAACGTCTTCGTAATAGTAGGCTTCCACAATCTGAAACAGCGCTTCCAGCTTCTGATACCGCTGATAGTTTTCGTATTCCTCCCTGCTGATGGTGACAGTCTCGCTCTGCTTGAACATCGGAAGCGTAGCCGCCTGCGCGGGCACGGCGGACGTCAGCATCGCGCCGACGATCATCATGGGGACAATTTTCCGTTTCATCGCGTTCACAATTCCTTTCGATTCAAAAAGAGCCGGCCATTTCTGGCCGGCGCAGCCTGCGGAATAGCCGAGGCCAAGGACAGTTTAATACACGGGACGCGGCTTATCCTTGCCGCTCTTGCCCAGAAGCATCATCATCTTGAAAGTCACAGCGTCGTCAAACTTGCGCAGATCCAAACCGGTCTGGCGCTGCACCTTGTCAAGGCGATACACCAGCGTGTTGCGGTGGATATAGAGCTGACGCGCGGTATCGGACAGGTTGAGATCCTTCGCAAAGAACATCTCAATGGTGTGCAGCATTTCGTCGTTGAACAGGCGCGCGGTCTTGCGGTTGAACAGGATGCCGTGATAGCGCGTGCCCATTTCGCGCGGAATATCCATCAGGAAGCGCTCCAGCACGAGGCTGCGGTACACATAAATGTGCTGCTCGGTCAGGAAGATTCGACCCACTTCGACGGCGCGGCGGGATTCGCGATAGCTCTCGCCGATCTCCGGGAAGGTCTTCTTCGGCTCGCCGATGCCCACGACGCAGCTCTTGCCCGCCTCGTCGAGCAGCGTCTGCTCGATGGCCTCGGCCAGCTGGAACAGCTCGTCGAAGGATTCGACGTTCTCCATGCTCTTGAGGAACACGACGGTGTGGCGATCCATTTCCACCAGCAGATCGCCGCCCGCGCGCGGCACAAGCTCTTCGAGCATGTTGAACGCGGTTTCCGTCTCCGTCTGGAGAATCTGGAAGGTGAGCACACAGCGCTCACGGTTCATCTCGATCTGGTGCTCGTGTGCCAGCGCTTCCAGCTCAGAACCGGCCAGCTCTTCGCGCAGCACGCGGCGATACACGTCATAGCGGCTCTGGATCGGCGCCTCGCCGCGACCCATGGACTGCACCATCGCGCCCGCAAGCACGATGCAGTCGTGCGTCGCCGCACCCTGCGCATCCGCGCAGAGGATCAGCTCCGGCGTAATGCCGATCATCAGGAAGGTTTTGCCCTCAAAAGCCACCGGCATGCCCGGCTCCATGAACTCCGGAAGGTTGATCTTGCTGCGGTTCTCTTCCGGCAGAAGCACGGTGCCCTCCGTATCCAGCAGCCAGAGCGGCTGCATCAGGCGGGCCAAAACCTGCTGAATCTGATTTAAAAAACGCTTCTCAGGAATCATACTTCTTTTCTCCTCTCATCAGCGCGCAAAATGGCTAAAACAAATATAGTTCATTATAGCGTATAACCGGGCAAAAATCTATATCTAAGAAAAAATATCTCCCCTAATTTGGCAAAATATACCGTGTTTTTATGGAAAGCATACAAAAAACGCCCGCATCGAAACGATGCAGGCGTTGTATAATCCGTGAATTAGCGGTTCAGGATGCTCAGCTCGGTATCCTTGTCGAAGAAATGCAGGCGGTTCGTCTCGAAAGCGACCTTCACGGTATCGCCGGTGCGGGACGTGCTGCGCGGATCGACGCGGGCAACGACGTTGCTCTCCTTGCCGTTCACCTTCAGGTAGAGATAGGTCTCGGAGCCCATCAGCTCGACGACCTCAACCTTCGCCTCGACGAGGTTGTTGTCCGCGGCGGACAGGAAGCGCTCTTCATCGTGGATGTTCTCCGGACGGATGCCCATGACAACTTCCTTGCCGATGTAGGACTCGTCCACCAGCTTGCGAACTTTCGCATCCGGCACCTTGATGGCGTTGCTGCCGAACTCAGCCCACACGCCGTCCGCGCGCTTGACGAGCTTCGCGTCGAAGAAGTTCATCTGCGGGCTGCCGATGAAGGAGCCGACGAACAGGTTGGCCGGGTAATCGTACAGGTTCTGCGGGGTATCGACCTGCTGGATGAAGCCGTCCTTCATAACGACGATGCGGGTGCCCATGGTCATGGCCTCGGTCTGGTCATGGGTAACATAGATGAAGGTGGTCTGCAGGCGCTGATGCAGTTTGGTGATCTCGGTGCGCATCTGCACACGGAGCTTCGCGTCCAGATTGGAGAGCGGTTCGTCCATCAGGAAGACCTTCGGATCGCGGACGATCGCGCGACCCAAGGCGACGCGCTGACGCTGGCCGCCGGAGAGCGCCTTCGGCTTACGGTTGAGAAGCTGCTCGATGCCCAGAATCTTCGCGGCCTCGCGAACGAGCTTGTCGATCTCGTCCTTCGGCTTCTTGCGCAGCTTCAGGCCGAACGCCATGTTGTCATAAACGGTCATGTGCGGATAGAGCGCGTAGTTCTGGAACACCATCGCGATATCGCGATCCTTCGGCGCCACGTCGTTCACCAGACGGTCGCCGATGTACAGTTCGCCTTCCGAAATCTCTTCAAGACCCGCGACCATACGGAGCGTCGTGGACTTGCCGCAGCCGGAAGGACCGACCAGAACGATGAACTCCTTGTCCTCGATATCCAGGCAGAAGTCGGAAACAGCGGTCACGTTGCCGGAGTAAATCTTGTAGATGTGGTTAAGCTTCAAGCTCGCCATAGTAAAATCCCCCTTGTTCATTCTCACACAACAACCAGCTTGAGCCGAATCTTTCGTTCATCGGCTTCAACAACTGAGTTTATTATACGGGTCGGGTGTGTATTTTGCAATTGAATAAGTTCACAAAAAATATTCGGATACGGGTCGATTTATCCCCTTCATTTTAACCCGATTTTTTGTAGGTTTTAGTCATTCCCGCCACATCGTCTGCTGATTGCCCCCTTCGTTTGTGCGAATCGTTTTCCCCTGATTTTTCGCATTTCTTTCACATTTTTTCCTTTTTGCTCCCGTTTCGAACTTTTTCGACATATTTTATGCGTCCATTTCGCCGACTTCCTGCAATTCTTTTCCTCTTTTTCAAATTCGCACATTTCATTTGTTTTTTCTTATGCGTCGGTTTCCGAACCGTTCTTGTGCACCTTGCACATATTGATATTTTCACAGTCTTCTTCAAAATTTCCGCACTTTTCCATAGAAAAAACGCTATGCAGCAGCATAGCGTCATCGGCATTTTTCTATCTGTCGATTTTATTCTTCGACGCGGATCACGCTTTCGGCGCTCGCCTGCGCGGGATCCATCTTCGCAAGCGCACGGCGCACGGCATGCTCGCCCGCCCGATGCGTCAGGAAAATCAGCTGGACAAAACCCGCTTCATCCCGCTCGCCCTTCTGCACCATGGAGGCGATGCTGACGCCCTCCGCCGCGAAGCCGCCCGTAATCAGCGACAGCACGCCCGGTTCATCCTTCGCCCGCATGCGGACAAAGTGCACGCAGCGCCAGTCCTCCGCCATCCTGCACGGCGCTTCGCTCACCGCGGGCAGTTCGTGCCGCTTGGCCTTCGCCGCGCAGATCAAATCCGATACCAGCGCGCTGGCCGTCGGCAGATCGCCCGCGCCGCGCCCGTAGAACATCATCTCGCCGCAGGCATGCCCCTTGACGAACACAGCGTTGAACGCATCGTTCACGTTGGCCAGCGGGTGGCTGTTCGGCACAAACGTCGGGTGCACGCGCGCCTGAATCTCGCCGTCTTCTTCCTTCGCGACGGCCAGCAGCTTGAGCGTCAGCCCAAACTCCTTTCCGCATTGCACGTCCAGTGGCGTAATGCCCGTGATTCCCTCCCGGTACACATTCTCCACCGGCACGTGGCGGTGAAACGCCAGCGTGGACAGGATGCTCAGCTTGTAGGCCGCGTCATAGCCCTCCACGTCCGCGGTCGGATCCGGCTCGGCCAGCCCCAGCCGCTGCGCGTCGGCCAGCACGTCCGCATAAGCCGCGCCTTCGTTGGCCATTCGGGTCAGGATATAGTTCGTCGTGCCGTTGATAATGCCCATCACCGAGCTGATCCGGTTGGCCTGAAGCGAACCGTTGATCGCCCGAATGATCGGCACCGCGCCGCACACGCTCGCCTCGTAATACAGTCCGGCGGCATGCTCCCTCGCAGCGCGGACGATCTGCGTCCAATGCGTCGCCAACGCCATCTTGTTGGCCGTGATGACGCATTTGCCGTTTTCCAGCGCGCGCACCATATAGGAAGCCGCCGGCTGCTCGCCGCCCATGAATTCCATCACCATGTCGATTTCCGGGTTGTCGAGCACGTCCTCCGGGCGATCCGTCAGCAGCGCCGAGGGAATCGCCCACGCGCGGCTCTTGTTCAGCGAACGCACGAGAATTTTGCGCACCTCAAAGCCGACGCCTTCGTTTTCTTCGATCTGCGCCCCATACGTTTCCAGCAGTTTATACACGCCGCAGCCGATGTTGCCGCAGCCCAGAAAACCCACGACGATCTTTTCCATGCTTTCGTGTGTCCTTCCTTCAAATGAATGTTTACAGGTTTTTCTCGTAGATCAGGCGCAGGCCGGTCAGCGTCAAATCCGGATTGATTTCGTCAATCACGTCGGAATTGCTCTTGACCAGATGCGCCATGCCGCCCGTCGCAATCACGCGGATATCGCTTCCGCCCAGCTCGTGCTTCATATGCTCGACGATTTTCTCCACCGAGCCGATATAGCCGTACAAAATGCCCGCCTGTATATTGGAAACGGTCGTCTTGCCGATGACCTGCGGCGGGAGCACCAGCTCGATGGAGGGCAGCTTCGCCGTGCCCGTCGAAAGCGCGCGGTTCATCATCCGCAGGCCGGGGCCGATTGCGCCGCCGAGAAATTCCGATTTGGCGGAGATCACACCATACGTCGTCGCCGTGCCGAAATCAATGAAAATCGCGGGGCCGCCGTAGAGCGCGGAGACCGCCACCGCGTTGGCGATTCGGTCGCTGCCCAGCTCGCGCGGGTTCTCGTAGCGGATGTTCAGCCCTGTTTTCATGCCGGGCACGAGCAGCCGCGGCTCGAGATGAAAGTAATCCCGGCACATGTGCTCGATGGTGTAATTGATGGTCGGCACAACGGAGGAAATCATAATCCCCTCCACCGCCTGCATATTCAGGTTGTGATAACGAAACAGATCCGCCATGATGATGCCATATTGATCCGATGTCATCACCGGGTCGGTCGCGCAGCGCCAGCGCTTGACCAGCCGATTTCCTTCAAACACAGCGGCTTTGATATTGGTGTTTCCAATATCCATTGCAACGATCATAATTCTATCCCCTAACCGGCGTAAGATTTAGCGGTGCCCGTTCATCCTGCCTGTCACCTTGAGCAGCGCGCCGCCGATGGCCGTGCCCGCAACCGAGCAGACAATCGCTTCCACAAGCCCCTGTATGCCCGTCAGCAGAATGACAAACATCAGCGGGTTGCTCGCGCCCTTGGCCAACACAAGGCTCTGGACGTAATCCGTATGATAAAACGCAAGCACGATATAGCCCATGAAGAACAGCGTGTTGAGCAGCGGCGCGGACAGCGAGGCCACAAAGCAGTTGGCCGTCGCGTTTTTGCACGCCTTGGCCATCGCGCCGTAGACCAGCCCGACGCACAGGCCCATCAGCAGGCGCGTGACAAAACACAGGATGAACGTGTGGATGGCCGACACGCCCAGCAGCGTCGAGGTCATAATCGACGCGCCCTTGATCGCGTCCATGAAGCTCACAAAGCCGAAAACGCTGCCAAGCAGCATGCTCGCCAGCGGCCCGATGACAATCGCGCCAATGGCAATCGGCACGGTCAGGAACGACATGTACAGCGGTCCGACCGGCACGCTGCCCAAGCCGATGAGCTTCATCACCACTTCAATCGCCACAAGGATGGCAAGCTGCGTCAGCGTCTGCACGCTGATCTTCTGTTGAGGCTGAGTATTCATTTTTGATCCTCCGTTCGGGTTCGCACAGGATACCCGACAAGTCTTTGCCGCAAAAGCGGCGTCGTAAAAGAAAACAACCTTCTCGGTCTGCCCTGCATGCAGCGGCAGCCAGAATCGCGTATATTGTACCAAACAGGCGCTGATTTTGCAAGTTTTTACGCGCAAATTGTCGTTTTCGGCCATTCCTCCCATTTTTCTGTAAAAAAGGGTTGACTTTTCACAAGCCGTATCGTATAATACTCTTCGTCGCAAGGCAAAACAGCTTGCGGGAATGGCGGAATTGGCAGACGCGCTAGATTCAGGTTCTAGTGAAAGCAATTTCATGCAGGTTCAAGTCCTGTTTCCCGCACCAAAGAAAAAAGCTCGGCAAAAGCGCTGAGCTTCTTTTTTTGTAAACCGGGAAACGGACTTGAAGAAGCCGCAATGAATCAAGCCCTTTTCCCGTCTCCTCCCCGAAATTCGCCGGATACAGGTTGACGCTTTTTTGAATTGCTGATATACTGACTGTACAAAAGAACAGATGTTTATTTTGCAAAAGGAGACGACAGCAATGGCTATATCGAAAAAACCTTTCGGCGTTACGCCGGACGGGCATGATGTCACGCAATTCACCCTGACCAACGCGCGCGGCGCGTCTGTGCGCGTCATCAACTACGGCGCGATTCTCACCAACATCATCGTGCCGGATCGCAACGGTGTGCTGGATGACGTTGCGCTGGGCTTTGACAATCTGGAAGGCTATCTCGCCAATCACGGCAGCATGGGCGACACGGTTGGCCGCTATGGCAATCGCATCGCGCAGGCTCGCTTCACCATCGACGGTGCGACGTATCAACTGGATCGCAACAACGGTGAAAACCATCTCCACGGCGTTCTGAGCAAACAGCTTTGGGCGGCCGACCCGGTTGAAACCGCAAACGGCGACTTTCTCCGCCTGCATTACGTCAGCCCGGACGGCGAAGATCATTTTCCCGGCACGCTGGACGTCACCGTGACATACGGCTGGGATGACGACTGCAACCTCTCCATCCGCTATGAGGCGACGACCGACAAGGCCACGCACTGCAACATGACCAATCACACCTATTTCAACCTCGCGGGCTGCACCAGCGGCTCCATCCGCGATCATATCCTCACCGTCGATGCGGACGCGATCACGCCGGTCAGCGACAAGGCGCTCATTCCGACGGGCGGATATATGCCCGTGGCGGGTACGCCGTTTGATATGCGCAGCGGCCTGCGGCTGGGCGACGGTCTCGACGCTGCAAGCGCCTGCCCGCAGATGGCCTACGCGGGCGGCTACGACCACAATTTCGTTCTCCGCAAGGGCGAAGCGATGGGGCGCGCCGCAAAGCTGTATGACCCGAAGAGCGGCCGCGTGATGGAAACGCTGACCGATCAGCCCGGCGTTCAGGTCTATTCCGCCTGCGCGACCGACATTCCCGGCGGCAAGGGCGGCGCGCATTACGGCAGATACTGCGCGGTCTGCCTCGAAACTCAGCATTTCCCGGATTCGCCGAATCAGCCGCAGTTTATCGGCACGACGCTCCTGCGCCCCGGCGAAAAATACGACACGACGACCATTTACGCCTTCCGCGCCGAATGATCCTCTTACACGCCTCTCAAGCGCCCGATTTTTTGTCGGGCGCTTTTGTTTACATACAAGGCGCGCTCCCCTCCTTCGCCGCCCGCACGGCGCAGGCCAGCTTTCCCGGCTCGACCGGCTTACCCAGATAGCCGTTCATGCCCGCCTCAAAAATCCGTTCGCGCACATCGTCAAACGAATTGGCCGTCATCGCGATAATCGGGATGCTCTCCGCGTCCTCCCGGCCGCTGGCGCGAATGGCGCGTGCCGCCTCGCAGCCATCCATCACCGGCATCTGCATATCCATCAAAATCACGTCGTAAGTTCCGGCCGCCGCCGCTTCGAACTGCCGAAGCGCCTGCAAGCCGTCCGCCACCCGGTCGCAGGCCGCGCCCTCGTTCGTCAGCAGCTTCTGGATGATTTCCGCATTCAATTCTCCGTCCTCCGCCAGCAGCACATGAACATCCTCCAGCCGTTTTGCGCCGCCCGCCGCCTGCTGCGCGCAGTCGCCCAAATCGACGGGTTTGCGCTCCTCCCGGCTGTCCTCCAGCACTGCCATCACCTTCTGAACCTGCGCCTGAATCTGCCGGGCAAACTGCTTCATGTCCTCGCTGTCCTTCGTCATGTTCATCAGCGTGGTCAGCCCGAGCACGGCGTTGAGCGGCGTTCGGATTCCGCGGCTGACGCTGCGAATCAGGCGGCTTCTTTTCTCCTGTTCGCTCGTCACCTGTTCGCGCAGGTTTTCCGCCCGCCGAGCGGATTCGCGAAGCGCCGCGTTGACGCTTTTCAGCTCACGGTTCGCCTTTTCCTGTGCCAGCTCGCTTTGCCGCGCGTCCGCCGCCTTGCGATTCGCGTCGATCATCCTGCGGATGCTCACATCGAGCAGCGCGGCCACCGCCGCCAGCATCGCCCCGATGAGCGCGGCGATGCGCGCAATCAGCGCCGTGTAATCCTCCATCACGTTCTGCACCAGCGCGCAGGCCGCCTCGCAAACCACCATATACGGCGTATCCCCGATGGGTCGATAGGCCAGATAAACGCGCTCCTTTTTCGCTTCGAGCGTCCTGCATCCGGCTTGTCCCGCGCGGATATCCGCCTGAGCCGACGCTTTCTCCGCCCCGGCATAGCGCAGAAAAATATCGTCTTGATCCCACACGTCGTCCGCGGCATAGACCGCGCGCCCGTCTCGTTTTATGATGCAGACGTTCGCCTGCCCGCCATAGGCGCAAAAGGACAGCGCGCCGTTGACGCTGCCCGGCGTATACGCCAGCGCAATCGCGTCATATGGCTCGCCCTGCACGAAAAACGGTTCGATCGGCTTCACGACAAAAAAGGCCTCCTCGCCGTTCCAGCTTCGATAGCCGGAGACCGTCTTTCCCGCCGTCAGCCTGCCGCTGTTTTCCCTGTCCATCTTCTGCCATCCGGTTCGCCCGCGCACGCTGACATAGTGCCCGTCCGTCGTCACAAAAAGAACGTCCCGAACGCTTTTCCCGTTCAGCGCCGACAGAAACCGGCCGTCCGCGGCCAGATCAATCTCCCGGCGCCCCTGCGAAAAGAGATAGCGCTCCATGGTCTCCGTCAGCTCGTCCGATGTGTTCAGCCGCGTGGCATACGGCTTTTCGAGCTGCTCCATGACGACTTCCATATCCCGCTTGCTGCTTTCCTCGATGGATTCCCGCGCCGCGCGCAGGCCGCAAATCAGACAGACGCCCATGCCCAGAAACATCATCGCGCAGGCCGCCGTCGTCATCCACATCAGGCGCTTGGTTTTTCCTTTGTTTTTCATGGCCGATCGACGCTCCCCTTTTGCTTTTCCGCCCTTTTTTGATGGATTGACCCATTCTGATATTTTATTCTATGTTTCATGTCTGCGTGATATGATATAATAAGTGTGAATTTTTGAAGGAGGCAACGCTTATGTGCACAGCCGTATCCCTGCTTTCCGGCGACTTTTATTTCGGCCGCAATCTGGATTATGAATTTTCCTATGGCGACGAGGTGACCGTCACCCCGCGCGGCTACACATTCCCCATGCGCGGGCATGCGCCCCTGCGCACCCGCTACGCCATCATCGGCATGGCCTATGTGCAGGGCGATTATCCGCTCTATTACGACGCGATCAACGAAAAGGGGCTGGGCGTTGCAGGGCTCAACTTCGTCGGCAACGCGGTGTATTTCCCCGCTCAGGCGGAGCGCGACAACGTGACCCAGTTCGAGTTGATCCCGTGGCTGCTCGGCCAATGCGCCACGCTCTGCGAGGCGCGTGAACTGCTTGGCCGCATCAATCTGCTCAACGAGCCGTTCAGCCCCGAGCTGCCGCTGGCGCAGCTTCACTGGCTCATCGCGGATCAGACCGGCTCCATCACCGTCGAATCCACGGCGGACGGCCTGCACGTTTACGATAACCCGGTCGGCGTGCTGACCAACAACCCGCCGTTCCCGATGCAGCTTTTCCAGCTCAACAACTACATGGCGCTCTCGCCGGAATCTCCGAAGAACACGTTCGCCCCGGATGCGCCGCTGACGACGTACAGCCGCGGCATGGGCGCGATGGGGCTTCCGGGCGACCTGTCCAGCCAATCCCGTTTCGTCCGCGTCGCCTTCACGCGCGCGCACTCCCTGTGCAAACCGACGGAGGAAAGCCGCGTCAACCAGTTCTTCCACATCCTCACCTCTGTGGAACAGCAGCGCGGCTGCTGCTCGCTGGGCGACGGCAAATACGAAATCACGCTGTATTCAAGCTGCTGCAACGCCACCCGGGGCATCTATTACTACACCACCTATGACAACCGGCAGATCACGGCTGTGGACATGCACAACGAAAATCTCGACGGCGACGCGCTGATCCGCTACCCGCTGCTTCAAAGCTCCGCCTTCTTAAAGCAGAATTGACCGTCTTTTTCCCGCCCGACGCGCGCCGTCGGGCTTTTTTCTTTCTCTGCCTTTTCTGCGCCGTTTGGGTTCTCCCGTTCAAACGGTTACGCGGCGTTCTCCCGTTTTCAAAACCGCTCGTAACCTTTTTATTCGCCAGTCACGGCGATTCGCCTTATTTTCCAAAGCCGAACCGCAGAAAAAATCCGTTTCCGCTTGCATTCGCAGATGGTCTGTTCTATAATGGAAAAGTAAGACATTTGAGCTAAATATGTTCATCCCCCTCCGGAGCCCGGCTTCGCGCCGCGGCTCTGATGGGGGCTTTAAGTTGAGGTGACCTCTTCTCCATGATTCCTGAGAAACAGAAAATCCTGATTGTTGACGATTCCGAAATGAACCGCGCGATTCTGACCGGCATTTTGGATGACGGCTATGATTTTCTGGAGGCGGAAAACGGGCTGCAAGCCCTTGACGTTCTGCGCGCCCACCGCGATATCAGCCTCGTCCTGCTGGATATCGTCATGCCCGAGCTGGACGGTTTCGGCGTGCTGTCCGTCATGGGCGAGCAGCACTGGATCGACCAAACCCCGGTCATTATGATCTCGGCGGAAAGCGACTCCATGCTCGTTGAGCGCGCCTATCAGCTCGGCGCGACAGATTACATCAGCCGCCCGTTCGATAAATCGGTCGTCCGCCGCCGCGTCATCAACACGCTGATGCTCTACGGCAAGCAGAAGCACCTGATGCGCATGATTACCGAACAGGTTTACAAGCGCGAAAAGAGCAACCGCCTGATGACCGGCATTCTCAGCCATATCGTCGAATTTCGCAACGCCGAAAGCGGGCCGCATGTGCAGCACATTCAAACCGTCTCGGAGCTTCTGCTGCGCCAGCTTGCGCGCAAGACGGATCGCTACGCCCTGACGGAAGACGATATCGCGCTCATCAGCACCGCTTCCGCCCTGCACGACATCGGCAAAATCAGCATCCCGGATTCCATCCTCAACAAGCCCGGCAAGCTGACGGCGGAGGAATTCGAGGTCGTCAAGACGCATGCCGCCGTCGGCGCTTCCATCCTGCAAAACCTTCCGATGACGCAGGATGAGCCGCTGATTCAGGTCGCCTATCAAATCTGCCGCTGGCATCACGAGCGTTACGACGGGCACGGCTACCCGGACGGCCTTGTCGGCGACCAAATTCCGATCACGGCGCAGGTCGTCTCCCTCGCGGACGTATACGACGCGCTGACCGGCGAACGCTGCTACAAAAAGGCCTATCCGCACGAAACCGCCGTTCGGATGATTCAAAACGGCGAATGCGGCGTGTTCAACCCGCTGCTGATCGAGTGCCTGCTCGACATTCAGGATCAGCTCCAGCGCGAAATCGGCACGCCGCCGGAGGCGCGCAATTTCAGCCTCGCCGCCCAGCGCATCTCCGATCACATGGTGCGCGAAGACGATCTGCCCTTTGAAAACAACCTGCAATACCGCCTTGCCTACGAGCGCGAAAAGCAGACGTTCTTCGCCCCGTTTGCGGGCGGCCTCCAATTCGATTACAACATCCGGCAGGACAAGGCCTCCGTCAGCGATTATACCGCCGACCCCGTCTGCGAAAACCGGACGTTCACAGCGGATGCGCTGCTTCGCCTTTACGCCGTCTCGCCCGAGGACAGCCGCCGCCTGCGGGACGCGGCCAAGCAGACCACGCCCGAATCGCCCGACGCTTCCATCTCGGCGACGGTCACCGTGCGCGGCGAAAAAACGCTCTGCCGAATCGCCATTCGAACGCTGTGGTCGCGCGAGTCGATCCGCAGGATGATCGGCGTGGTCGGCTACGTCGTCCCCATCGGCACGGATCATTCCGCCGCCCCGGCGCTCAGTCTACGCATGAACAACATCACCGGCCTGCGGGCGCGGACGATCCTACAGGAATTGCAGCTCTATTTTGACAAGGTTCGCCTCGTCACCCCGGAAGACCATGGCGTTTACAAGCTGAATGAAGACGGCTCGCTCAAGCGCCGCGAGCGCCCCTGCTACGCGATCTGGGGGGCTGAACAGGCCTGCCGCAACTGCGCGGGCTGCAAAGCCCTTTCCGACAAAAACCGCGTCGTCAAGCTCGAATTGACCAAGACCGGCATCTATCAGGTCATCGCCAAATCCGTCGTCGTCGAGGGACGCCCGTTCGTGCTGGAGCTGATTTCCCGCTCCGACGTGGGCATCTGGTTCGATTCGCACGGGAAAAAGATACTGCTCGAAAAATACGGGCGCGATTTCTATACCGACGCGCTCACCGGCGCGTATTGCCGCCAGTATTTTGAGGATCAGCGCGCCTCCCTGCAAGGCGAGGACGGCGTGGTGATGATCGACGTCGATCATTTCAAAGAAATCAACGACGCATACGGTCATCCGGTTGGCGACGTCGCCCTCAAAAAAATCGTCGGCGCCATTCTCTCCTGCATCCGCAGCACGGATATGCTCATTCGATATGGCGGCGACGAATTTCTGGTCATTTTCCCGCAGATTCAAAAAGACGCTTTCACGCTCAAAATGCGCTACATTCAGGATGTCGTCAGCCGCCTTGCGGTGGATGGCTATCCCGATATCCGCCTTTCCGTCAGCATCGGCGGCGTACACCGCGTCGAGCCGCTGACCGAAGCCATCCGGCAGGCCGATCAGCTCATGTACCGCGACAAAGCCAATAAAGGCGTTCTCCGCCTGTAACGGGAAGAAAGGAGCAGCAATATGACGCTTCAGGAATTTTACGCTCAAATCGGCGGAAGCTATGCCGACACCGTTCGCCGCCTGTGCAGCGAATCGTTCGTGCTTCGTTTCGTCAAAAAGTATCCGGCCAATCCCTCGTTCGACGAGCTCTGCGAAGCCGTTGACCGTTCCGATTGGGAAAGCGCTTTCCGCGCGGCGCACACGCTCAAGGGCGTGGCGCAGAACCTCGGCTTTGATCGGCTGTACGCCGTCAGCGTGCCGCTGACCGAAGCGATGCGCGGTGCAAAGCCGCTCGATGATTTTTCCCTCCTTGCCGCCGTTCAGACCGTGCAAGCTGAAACCCTCGCCGCCATCGCGAAGCTAAACGATACCCCGTGATGGTAAATCCCGATTTTTAAGCCCAAACAGCCCCTGCCGTCTTTGTCCGGCAGGGGCTTCAGTTTATTGACATAAGCAAACTTGGCTTGAATAGCAAAATCAAGAAATTCAGCTATTCTTTCATTTGCAGAAAGGGCTATTCTCCCCCTTCGGGGGAGAATAGCTTTTTGTCTACAGTCTGCAGCCCCTGCCGTCTTTGCTCGGCAGGGGCTGTTGCTGATGTTAAATTTGACCCGGAAATTCAATGCAGAGCCGGTCGGCCATTTCCTGACCGAACCTCTTTTGGAGTGCCTGATAACCATCCCTCATGCGGCACGGGCGGCTGGTGACGTTATGTGCGTCAGTCGCAGCCACATCAATATAGCCCTTGCGTAGCATAGAATTGATCCATCTCTGGCTGAAAAAAGAATGTCTTCGGCATATCGTGTCTACGTTCATCTGCATGCTGACGCCGTAACGCTCCCGCAGTAATTGAACGCGCCCCGGCCAACGTAAACATCTGTAACGCTCGATATGTGCGAAAATCGGCTGATAACCCACCGCTGTCAGCGTCTTCGCCGCGCCAATCAGTTCGCTGTAGGGTGCACCCGGCAAAAACTCAACCAGCACATAGCTGCTTCCAGCCAGCGTTGGAATCAGCCCCTCGCGGAGCATGCACACCGTCTGTGGCGTATAGAAAATTTCGCAGCCCGGCAGGATTTCCATCTGCATCCTCTGCTCGTCACACCAGCTTTGCGCCTTCTGAATTCGCCGCGTCAGTTGCTCCATCGGGAAAGGCTCCATACCCGGTTCGGCATGCGGCGTGGCAATAATACGGTCAATGCCATTTTTCCATGCACTCGTAAGCATCTGCCGGGTCTGTTCCCATGTCTGCGCGCCATCGTCCATCCCGTAAATCAGATGATGATGAATGTCGACAAATCCCTCCATAGCCCCTTGCATTAATCCTTATCGCTCTTCTTTCCGCCTGTTCCGTAATATCCGGAACTATAGTAATGATCATAATACGTTCTATTATAATACTTTTTCGCGCTCAATGTGTTAAAGGTCACCTTGTTGAGAATACAGCCAAGAATCGGGCAGCCAGATTGCTCCATCTGGCGCTTAGCCTCTATCAGCTCGCGGCGGCGAGTCGTGTTGTAATTGACGACCAACACAGAGCCATCGCAACACTTAGCGATTTCCGCTGCATCGACAACCAAACCAACCGGCGGCGTATCAATGAGAATCATATCGAACTGCTGTGCCAGATAATCGAGCATTTCGCCAAAATACGGCGTGTCAATCAACGTCATCGGGGAAGAAATATAGCGTCCCGCCGGCATGACGCATGCGCCATACATATTCGTTTCGTAAATGCAGTCCTCTAACTCACAATGTCCGGCCAGATAATGTGCCAGTCCCAGCATCTCGCCGTCAGTTTCAAGCCTCAGAGAGGCAACGAGCTGGCTGCGACGCAGATCCGCGTCAATAAGCAGCACGTGTTTGCCGCGTTTGGCCATGTTGTACAGGATATTCAGGCACATATATGACTTACCTGCGCCCTGCATATAACTGGTAATCACGATGCGCTTACGGTTGCGCCCAGAAAAGGAGAGGTTCGTGCAGATCGTATTGATCGCTTCCGTTCCGGTGTAATCCAGCGTGTTGAATCGCTTAATCTTCGCCTGTCTCATGGGCATCCTTCTCCTTTCTGGTCTTATTCGCAGTGCGGCGCGGCTGCGCACTCTTGGTCTGCTTAGGCATTATGCCAAGTGTCGGCAACTGCACGTATTTCTCAATGTCATCCGCGCTGCGCAGACGGTCATCCATCAGGAACTGCGCAACAATCACGCCGCAGCTAAGTATCAAGCCGATCATAAATCCCATGATGACATTTTTGCTTTTGTTTGGGGAGGACGGCCCGCTTGGCAGCAGTGCTTCTTCGAAGATATTCGGTTGTTCGGTGTCCATCTTCACAGCGATAAACTCGCGCGCCACCTGCGCATAAGTATCTGCCATGTCCTTGGCTTCCTGCGGATCATCAGAGACAACACTGACATACAGAATACGCGTGTCCTTCGGGTTTTTCACAGAAACCATCTCCGCCAGCTGGCTGTACGTGTAATCCAGCCCAAGACGCTGAAGCACCATCTCGTGGACATGCCAGTTGGAGAAAACTTCCGTATAGTCGCTGGCCAAATAGTTGCCAATCTGCAAATCCGAAAGATTGATGGCAGAATCCTTTGTATTAACCACATACAGCTTAGAAGTCGCCGTATACATCGGCGTTATAAAACAGAACGTGTATACAGCAGCAATCAGCGCACCGAGCAGGCTGGCCAACGCAACAATCTTCCATTTTTCAATCAAACGATATAACAATTCAACGAGGTTGATTTCGTCGTCCTCATTCCCCCTGGGCTGCCCGACCCATGGCTGCTTCCTGTCAGGCGCCTGCTTTTCCGGCTGCTGCATGCTCTATCTCCTATCCTCTTTCAATTTATTCCTTGTATACCAAAACGGGGCGCATCTTTTTCTTTGACACGCCCCGCTAAATTCGCTTAGTCGTTGAGCACTGCCATAGCCGTCGCCACAGCGTTCTTCATACGCTCAACAAGCTCGGCCGGGAACTCGACGGCGATATCGCCGCTCTCCAACACTTCAGCATCGAGCACAACCCACTCAACATTGTACTGACCATTCGCATCGCGGGTGCCATCGTACAGGCCAATCACAACGACAACCTTCTGATCCACCGTATAACGGGTGGTGAATGTGAAGGTCACCTTCGCATCCGCCGCAGTGCCCTCGGTCGTCAGGGTGACAAACTCATTCATGGTCAACGCGCTGCCCTTCACGCCTTCCGGCAGCAGCGCGATAATTTCGTTCTGCGTTTCGACCGGGAAGTACGCAATCGCTGCCTGACCTTTAACGGCAACATGCTGATAAATCTTCTCAATTTCCTCGACCACCGGAGCGGCATCCTCGGTCACCTCGATGAGCATGGTCGGTTCGGTAGATTCAACTGCCTTTACCCGAGTCACATCGGTCGTCGTTTTGCTGGGAACAGCCGCCACCGCACCAGCGGCGCTGAGCACGAGCAGCATGCTCGCAAGCGCCAAAGCAAATTTCTTCATAAAAACCAACCTCCTAATTTCCTTTTAAGTTCGAAATATAGCCAGTAATGTCCCCTTCATTCTCGTTTCGTATAGAACGCATTGAGAACGAAATCGACGATGGACTGCTCGTCTGCGTGGAACTCCATAAACCCGTCTTCGCCGATCACATGATCGCCGTCCAAATATTGAACAGGCTCCACTTTATAATAATATGCCCGGTTGATCTCATTGATCATTTGCCCGCGAACCATGTTGGTGGTCAAATAGGGCGCCAACGTATCGAGCATAGTGGTGACAAAACCACTGGATTCATCAATCTTTTCGCGGATCATCGGCACGGCAGCATCCATAAAGATGCGCTGGCGCTTCATGCGCGCCTCATTTGTTCCGTCCGCGACATCCGTGCGGCGGCGAACCAGCGTAACCGCCTGCTCGCCGGTCAGAGTAATCGTCGCGCCCGCCTGCATTGCCGGATCAGCCATCGTAAAATCATCTTGAAGCGTCACCGTCACGCCTCCAAGCAGATCGTTCAGCGCGGCGATTGCATCCAGCGGGATCTCCATATACGATTCCAGCTCCGGGCAGCCCAAAAGCCCCTGCACTGCGCTCAGCGTGTTCTTGCATCGCTCCTGTCTATCCATGCCGTAACCGTGGGATAGGCAAATCTGCATCACACGCGACCCCGCGCTGTTGCCAAACAGACCGAGCACGTTGACCGAAGTCATTGTATCGCGGTCGATCTGCAACTGGTGAATGGTCTTGTCCTTGTGATCCAGCACAAGCAGCAACAGGAAATCGGATTGACCGCCGTCGCGATAGCTCTTGTTCTCGTCCGTTGACCGTTTATCGATGCCAATCATCAGCAGCGAGGTCACGTTCATTTTCTGCTCATAGGTGACGCCGTCAATTTCCACCGTCGGCACTTCACCGAAGCCATCTTTTAGCTCGCCTCGCGTCTCCGTATATCTTCTTTTTTCCAAATACCGACCGCCGGCATAACCCAGCGCAAGCAAAATCACCAATCCGACGAGCACAACGCCCAGCTTAACCGCCAGCACTCGCCCGCTTTGCCTCTCAGGTCTGTTCCGACCCATATTCTGCCCCTCCATGCACAAGCGTTATATTCCCGCCATGCATACCCATATTCTAGTCGCTCTTTTTGTTTCTGTCAAGGGCATATATGCGTGTTTACTAACGAAAGTAACGAAATGTTACCCATTCTGCCGTGTTTCCCTGTCTTTTATTTTCTTTTCCGCCCGCTCATACTGCGCGCGGTCAAACACGCCGAATCTGCCCTTTTCGCTCTTCTTGATCCCGTACATGGCATAGTCGGCGCATTTAATCAGTTCCATCATCTCCGTGCCGTCGTCCGGGTACCAGGCAATGCCGCCGGAAACGTGGATGCGCGTCGCCGTGCCGTCGGGCAGGTTGAAGCAGCTGTTTTCCACCCCGGCAATCAGCCGGTCAATCGCCTGCTGCACCGCCTCGCGGCTGTCATAGCCGTAGAAGAGGATGTTAAATTCGTCGCCCGATACGCGCGCGCAGAGCGTCTCTTCCGGAATGCTACGCAGGAAGCAGACCGCCGCCTCGTGGATGTAGCGGTCGCCCCATTCGTGGCCGAACGTGTCGTTGGTGCGCTTGAGGTTATCCAGATCCATCATAACCACCGCGGCGTGCTTCATCTTATCCGGCTGGTCGAACACCCGTCCCGCAAACCGATAGAACGCGCGGCGGTTGTACAGCCCCGTCAGCAGATCGTAGTCGCGTTCCCGCTCGATGCGCATCCGCTCCAGCGTCGCCGCCGTCACATCCTCGGCCAGCACGATCACGCGGCTTTCAATCTGCGTCTCTTTGATGCGCACATAGCGTTCCTTGCCGTCAAGCGAGCGGACATGCACCAGCGTGCTCCCACCGTTTTTCTCCGTCGCCAGCACGTTTTTCGCCATCTGTTTATACAGGGATTTGATTTTGCCCAGCGTCACATGCTGCGCGTCGCAGCCCGGAACGCCCAGCAGCGGGAAAAAGTTATCCGTCGCGAACGCGGGCGAAACGTCTCTGGCTTCCGACGTATCAAATTCGCAGCCCGCGATATCCACGCTCGCCATGTCCAGCATCCGCAAAAATCGGGTGGAGGTGTTGATGGTCTCGCGGCTCAGCCCCGCGAAAGCCGCCGCGAAGTGATCCAGCTCGCGTATGCCCGTGGAGGACAGGTGCGGAATGCCGTTTTCGCCCGTTCTGGCGATATCCACCTCTTTGGACAGCTTGGCAATCGGCTTGGAAATCCGCTGCGCGATCAAAACGCTGCCCACCGCGTCAAACAGGAGCATCAGCGCAATCGCCAGCAGAATCAACCGCGTCACCCGGCTGGAAAACGCATACAGGCTCTGCGACGAGGCCGCGCCGATCAGCACCCAGTTTTCGCCGGAAAACGGCGCGTACATGTCGTAGAGCGACAGCTTTTGCTGCTGGGTGACGTATTTCTTTCCATCCAGTTGGAAGACGTAGCTCCCGTCCTTGCCCTTTGCCATGGCGAGGGTTTCTCCCCTGCGCACCCGCGTCTTGCCGCTGGCCACCCTCACCGAGGCGCGCTCCATCGTCTTGTCAAACTGCGCCACTATATAGCTGCCGTCCGCGTCAAAGCCAAGTTCGCCGTAAGGAAGATGGCTGCACAGATAGTCGTCCAGCATCTCAATGCCGAGCACGCCGTACAGCGTACCGTTCTCCAGCATCAGCGGCATGGAATAGGTCAGCCCGGAGGGCAGGTTGGACTGCGCGCCGGTGCTCCAGCAGCCGTAATCGTGCGCCGACAGCCGCTTTTCCGCTCGATAGGCCGCCATGAACGGCTTTCGAAAGTAATCGCCGTAGGCGGTGCCGAAATCATAGCGCGTATCCCAGCCCGTGTCGGTCGCGATGTTCATCGCCTTGACGATCAAAATCGGCGCACATTCCAGCAAAAGGTCGCTGTACTGCGTCGTCGCGCTCACCGTCGGGTCGAGGTCGCGCACGTGGAAACCCGTTTTGGATTCCGTGTTGCCATCCAAATTGGAGGTGCTGAAAATGACGTAAATGCCGGAAACCTTGTTCCGGTACATCGTCTCGATCATATCGGTACAGATTTGGCCGATCAGCTTGGCCGCTTCCTTGGAGCTGCTCTCCAGCCGATCCAGCGAAAGCTCGCCCGCATCCACGGCGGCCTGCGTCTTTTCGTTGATGCTCGCCGCCAGCGCGCCGATATCCGCCCATTGCTGGGTCATCTGCGATTCCAGATAGTTGGCGCGGTTGGCCACCTGCTTGCTGAGGATGGCGCGTTCGTTGCTGTTCACCTGATCGAAGATGCCGCTCAGATACAGAAACGTCAGCAGAATCGCCGCTTGCAGCAGGATCAAAACCACCAAGGGCTGCATCACGGTATGGAAGACGGTTTTCCCCGTCTTCGTCTGGCTCTGCTTCAACCCCGATGCACCTCCGTTCGCCGCTCACACCGCGTTATTGCGCGGCAAGCTCGTTCAATTCGTCCATGAGCTGCGCATACCACGCATCAAAGCGCTCCTCGCTCACAAACGCTGCGACCGCCGCTTCCTGCGTCGCGCCGTTCTCTATAGCCTCCACCACGCTCTGTCGATCCGCTTTCGCCGCGTCGCTCATGGCGTATTCCAGCTTTTTCCGGGCGCTCGTGCCGTTCTTGAATGCCTTCGACGTGTACAGCGTATTCTGCCGCACGACCTGCACCGCCGTGCTCAGGCTGTCCCGAACATTTTTCTTCATGCTCGGGCTGTCCTTTTCAATCTTGACCATGTCGTTGTCTTCCGCCGTCACCGGCAGATAGCCGGAGGTGACGGAAAACTCAATCGCCCAGTCGCTCTGCGTAAACCACTTGAGGAAGCGCGCCGCCGCTTCCACCTGCTCGTCGCTCTTGCGGATGACCACCATGCCCGCGCCCTGCTGCACGGCGTAATCCCCGCCGCCCTCAAACTTCGGCGCAGGATAGGTCTTGATCTCGATGGGATAGCTCTCCTCGTCGCTGCGGGTCACGTGATCCGGGAAGAAGGTGCATCCCGCCGAGGAGCCGACAAACGCGAGCACGTTGCCCGTCTTCATGTCGTCGCTGCGGAAACGGCCGGAGGCGGAAAAGTATCCCTTCACATAGGGCACATAGTAGTGATCCCAAAGCCGCTTCGCCACCTCGCGCGGCAGGTTGACGGTCGTTTGCCCGTCCTTCGTTTCAAAAATGTCGCAGCCGAGCTGCTTCGCGCCGATAATCATGTAATTGGCCATCGCGTCCCGGCCAAAGAGCGCCTTGCCGTCGTTCGGCGCGTCCGTCAGGCTGTCCGTCCACTCGTAGTAGCGCTGCGCCATCGCGGTCACACCTTCGATGGTCGCAAACTCGTCGGCGCTCGTGCCCGTCGCCTCCGCGAACGTCCGCCAATCCGTGTCGTTGACCACGAGCAGCTCCGTCGCCTTCGCCACCGGGAATATCTTAACGCTGCCGTCGCCCCTGAAATCGCCTTCGCTCAGGTAGCTTTCGATGTATTCCTTTCTGTCCTTTTCCGTCAGATACGGGCCGAGGTCGGCGACGCGCCCTAGACTGTCCACCGCGTAGGCCGTATCCGCGTAGGCGGAAAAGATATCCGGCACTTCCTGCGCGCCGACCTTGCCCCGCACCGCGTCCATCACGTTCTGCTCCAAATCGTTGACCGAGCCGAGGCTTGAAGCGGAAACCACGATGTTCTTATCCCTGCCCACCGTCGCGTTAAACGCCTCCACGGCCTCGTTGAACGCGCCAAGCTGCTCGCCGTTGTAACATGTCCATACCGTCAGCGAGAGCGGCTCCTTCTTTGCGCAGCCCGTCAGCCCCGCCAGCAGCACGCAAAGGCACAGAATTCCTGCCTCTTTCTTCCATCTGTTTCCGTTCATATCCTTCCATTTTCCTCTTCCGACGCTCTTTTTCGCCCTTTTCGGCGCACAAACCAACCTGAATTATAACACACGCCCCTATTCATTTCAACAAAAATGAAAAAAACACGCAAGAAACGGGTCGAGCCCGCAGTCGATTTTACGTCGTTTCCGATGCGTCTGTCCGTCAAAAAACAGGCCGTCGTTTTCGACAGCCCCAAACTGTAGACAAAAAGCTATTCTCCCCCCGAAGGGGGAGAATAGCCCTTTCCGCAA
>ERZ857827.1418-NODE-1418-length-24669-cov-3.567766_pt1 | contig 24669 bp, 23 predicted proteins | sample MGYA00519761_ERZ857827 | MGnify/ENA primary metagenome ERZ857827 (study PRJEB31778, sample SAMEA3449370) | human gut metagenome | biome: human gut; feature: human-associated habitat; material: faeces | place: United Kingdom | collected 2010/2012 ... | reverse complement strand
ATCAGTCTGGTGGTTTATCCGGTTTCCGGTCACTGGATCTGGGGCGGCGGCTGGCTGGCACAGCTTGGCTTTCATGATTTTGCCGGAAGTGCCGCCATCCATTTTGTCGGCGGCCTGACAGCGCTGATCGGCGCGAAGATGCTGGGCCCGCGTCTGGGAAAATATGACAGAGACGGAAAGCCGCGCGGCATACCGGGTCATAATCTGACGATCGGAGCACTCGGTGTATTTATTCTTTGGTTTGGATGGTACGGCTTCAATGGGGCCGCAGCGACAAACGGTTTGCAGCTGGCCACTATCTTTGCGACAACGACAGTGGCACCGGCGCTGGCAACATGCACCGTGATGATCTTTACATGGATCAAATACGGGAAACCGGATGTCAGCATGTCGTTAAACGGTTCTTTGGCCGGGCTGGTTGCCATCACGGCAGGATGCGATGCTGTCAATATTCTCGGGGCCGGCATCATCGGCATTCTTTCCGGATTTACGGTATGTTTCTTCGTATGGCTCTTGGACTACAAGCTGAGGATCGACGACCCGGTGGGAGCTGTTGCGGTCCATTTTGGAAACGGGCTGCTGGGAACGATCTGCGTCGGCTTATTTGCGTGTGGAACGGATACGATGCCGCAGGCGCAGGGACTGTTTTATGGCGGAGGCGCTGATTTGCTGCTGACACAGTGCATTGGCTTATTGGCTATTGGTCTGTGGACCGCCGTTACGATGACCATCGTGTTTTATGTCATCAAAAAAACAGTAGGTCTGCGGGTCAGCGAACAGGAGGAAATTGCCGGATTAGACAAACTGGAACATGGACTGGAAAGTGCTTATGCCGGCTTCAGTCTTGAAACAGAACCTGTTTTTGGGGAAGATCCATCAAAACCAGCCATTGCGGATGTGCCGCATGAAGAAACACCGATGGAAGATGCGGTCGTGGTAAAGAACGTAACCTCCCTTTATCCGAAACTGTCTAAGGTGGTCATCATTACCAAACCGGAGAAACTGGATAGCCTTAAGAAAGCCTTAAACAGCATTGGCGTCGGCGGTATGACCGTGACAAGAGTGATGGGATGCGGCGTGCAGAAAGGACAGACGAATTATTATCGCGGCGCGAAGGTCGAACCGCAGCTGCTGCCGAAATTAAAAGCGGAAATCGTCGTTTCCGAAATTCCGGTCGACGTCATTGTCGAAACAGCGTCCAAGGCGCTTTATACCGGTCACATCGGGGATGGCAAGATCTTTGTTTATCAGGTTGAAAATGTCATCCGTATCAGCAGCGGGGCACAGGGAAAAGAGGCGCTTCGCTACGGAGAATAACTAAATAAAAAAAATTCACTGTTTTATGCAGTGAATTTTTTTATGCTTATTTTTTCAGGAAGACAAGGCAGGCACCGCCGAGCAGACCGCTGTCTTCGTTCAGGTTTGTCTTGACTACATTTACAAGCGGTGCGATCGTTGAGAACACTTTTGATTTGACGCGCATTTCCACATCTTCCACAAAGCCCGGAATCTTCAAGGCAACGCTGCCGCCGAGAATGACAATATCCGGATCCAGGAATGCATAAATGATGGCAATGGCATTGGCCAGATATTCTTTGGCGTCATCGATGATCTGAGCTGCTGTTTCATCCCCTTTTACAGCCAGGTCATTGACATCGCCTGCGTGTCCGACATCAAGTCCGGCATTTTTGGCACGTGTCGTAATGGCGGTTCCGGAGCTGATGGCTTCGACACCTCCGGGATAAATGGATCCGTGGCTCGGTCCGTCTTTCCAAAGCGGGATATTGGCAATTTCATGGGCAAAGCCGTGAGCTCCCTGGTAGATCTGTTTGTTGATGACCAGTCCTGATCCCACACCGGTCGAAACAGTCATAAAAGAAACATAGTGATAATCTTTGCCGCGTCCGATGCAGGCTTCCGCAAGGCAGGCCAGGTTTGCGTCATTTTCCAGATAAACAGGAAGAGAAGTTGCTTCGCTCAGCTTCTCACAGATCGGATAATTATACCATTCTTTTTCAAGGTTTGTCGTTGTGAGAATATAGCCGTGAATCAGATCCAGCGGTCCGGGACAAGAAATGCCGATCCCCTTTGCCTGTTTGCCGAAACCTTCAATGGCCTTTCGGATTTCTTCGATGGTATTGTAAGGATTGCGCGGATCGGTAGGAAACTGTACTCTTTCCTCAATGACATAGTCTTCATTGACGAGTGCAACCCTTGTGTTAGTTCCCCCGATATCGATTGCAATTGCATAATTCATGATCATTTTCCTCCTTTGATATCGCTGACTTTATCTATAGCATATCATAGATCCAGTGTGTCGAAACAGTAAAAAAAGGGGAAATGACACAGTTTTCGAAAAGAATGAAAAACTATTTGTTCATGATGAAAAGAATTGATTATAATAGATAGGACAGTTAAAGATAGAAATTGGAAGTGAAAAGATGCGGGAATTAGCAAAATATTTGAAACCATACTGGGTGCAGTGCACACTGGGACCTTTTTGTAAACTGATGGAAGCGATCCTGGAACTGATTCTGCCTACGATCATGGCTTATATGATCAATGACGGTGTTGTGCGTCATGATCTCGGCGTTGTTGTCCGCCTGGGCTCTTTGATGATCTTAATGGTCTTCATCGGCTTCGGCTTTTCGATGGTCTGTCAGTATAATGCGGCCTTGGCTTCGCAGGGCTTCGGTACGGATATGCGCAACCGTATGTATCGTCATATTCAGAAATTTTCCTATCGTGATATTGATTACTTTACGACGTCTTCTCTGGTCAACCGTATCAGCAATGACATCAATCAATTGCAGCTCGCGGTGGCGATGCTGATCCGTCTGGTCGTGCGTGCCCCGTTTATTATCATCGGCGCGATCGTCATGGCCATGATCCTCGATTTTCAGCTTTCCCTGATCCTGGCGGCGGCAGTGCCGTTCATATCGCTGATCTTGTTTTTGTTCATTCGTTTTTCAACGCCGCTGTATCGTCAGTATCAGAAAAAGCTGGACCAGTTTTCCACCGTTCTGCAGGATACGTTTGCCGGTATTCGTGTCGTGAGGGCCTTTGTGTCACAGCAAAGAGAAAAAAAGCGTGTAGAGGAAAACATTGATGATCTGCAGCTGCAGATGATGCGGATCGCCCGTCTTTCCGCGCTGCTGAATCCGCTGACAGCACTGGTTTTGAATGGTGCAGTCGTGATCTTGCTGTATCAGGGCGTCTGGCAGATACAGGACGGTACGATCGCTCCGGGCGTGATCGTTGCCTTCATCAACTACGCATCTTCGATACTGGTGGCACTGGTAGCCTTAAGCAATCTGATCGTTATCTTTACCAAGGCTGCCGCAAGTGCACAGCGTGTGAATGAAGTATTGAATCACGTGCCTTCGATGCAGGACGGTACACAGAAACTCATCTGTGATCCACGACAGCCGGCCGTATGTTTTGATCATGTCAGTTTTTCCTACGGAGACGGGGAAAATGCTCTTTCGGATATCAGCTTTGTAATTCACAAGGGAGAAAGCATCGGTATCATTGGCGGAACCGGCGCCGGGAAAACAACGCTGATCCATCTTTTAAAACGCTTTTATGATGTGAGCAGAGGTTCTGTGTCCCTGTATGGACAGGATGTCCGTCAGCTGACGCATTCATCTTTATGCAGCCATATCGTGAGCGTTCCGCAGGCAAATGAACTGTTTCAGGGAACGATCCGCGACAATGTCTGCTTCGGCATGAAAAAGGTCAGTGATGCTCAGATCTGGGAGGCACTGCGTCATGCGCAGGCCGAAGACTTTGTTAAAGAGAAGAAACAGATGCTGGATGCGAAAGTGGAGCGTGGAGGCGCCAATCTTTCCGGAGGACAGCGACAGCGTCTGTGCATTGCCCGAGCCCTCCTGCGCAAGCCTTCGATCCTTATCCTGGATGATTCCTGCAGTGCACTAGATTTTAAAACGGATGCCCTGCTGCGCCGGGCATTAAAGGAACATCATGGCGATGCAACGCGCATCATTGTTTCACAGCGTGTATCCACGCTGATGAGCTGTGACCGGATCCTGGTGTTGCAGGATGGAAGAGCTGTCGGCTATGGAACCCATGAAGAACTGTATGACAATTGTGAGACATACCGTTATTTATGTCAGACACAGAAGATCGGAAAAGAGGTGACGCAGGCATGAGCATGAAAGAAGTATTGAAAAGACTGATCGTATTTTTATGGCTGTTCAAAGGCCTGCTGATCTTCTCATTGATTTGTGCGTTTCTGTCTGTCTTTTTGAACGTTGCGGCACCGATGCTGATCGGCAGCATTATCGATCAGATCACAGGATCGCTTTCGAAACAGCAGCTGCTCTCTGATATCGTGCTTTTGATCGTTCTTTATATTTTGTATTCTTTGTTTAACTGGGGCATGATGGCTGCCAGCAATCGCATTGCGTTTTCCAGCAGCAGTGTGCTGCGCCGGCAGCTGTATGAGAAACTTGAAAAGCTCCCTGTATCATTTTATGATCAAAGCACCCGCGGAGATTTGATTTCCCGCTTTATCAATGACATTGATTTCATCAGCGACGGTTTTCTGCAGGGATTATCGACAATGCTCAGCGGTGTGGCAACCATTGTGCTGACCCTGGTGTTCATGCTGCAGATCAACCTCATCATGACAGCCATCGTCGTCATTTCCGCTCCTTTTACTTATCTGGTTGCTCGCGTCATTACGCTGCGGACGAACCGTTATTTCAATGAGCAGGCCAATATTCTCGGAAAGCTGAACGGATACAGCGAAGAAATGCTCAGCGGTATTAGGACCGTTAAAGCATACGGATATGAAGAAGATGCTCAGCGGCAGTTTGAAGCGTATAATCAGCAGCTGTATACCTCCGGTGTAAAATCTCAGTTTTACGGTTCTCTGGCGAATCCGAGCACGCGCTTTGTCATGAATACAGCGTATGCCATCGTCGGTGCGATCGGTGCCCTGCTTGCCTTTTTCTCCCAGATCACGATCGGTAACATTTCCACTTTTTTGATCTACTCTAATCTGTTTTCTAAGCCGTTTACGGAAATCACCGGTGTCATGACACAGCTGCAGAGCGCGGTGTCCAGCGGCAAACGTATCTTTACGATCATGGATCTGGAAGAACAAAGCGATGACAGCGATAAAGATGTGCTGAACCTCAAAAAAGGGGAAATCGATTTCGAACATGTATCGTTTGCTTATGATCCGCAGAAGCCGCTGATGAAAGATATCGATCTGCATGTCAAAGCCGGCAGCAAGGTGGCGGTCGTAGGAAAGACCGGAGCCGGCAAAACAACACTGGTCAATCTGCTGATGCGTTTTTATGACATCAGCAGCGGCTGTATCCGAGTTGACGGCCATGATATCAACACAGTGACAAGAGACTCGCTGCGTTCTTCTTTCGGCATGGTACTGCAGGATACGTATCTGTTTGAAGGGACGATTGCGGAAAATATCGCCTACGGAAAGCCAGATGCTTCCCGTGAAGCGATCATTGCCGCCGCAAAGAAAAGCGGGGCCCATGAGTCATTCGTCTCAACAAAGGATACGATACGGTTCTGCACGGCAACAGCAGTATTCTTTCGCAGGGTCAGCGGCAGCTGCTCTCGATCACCCGTGTCCTGCTGATGAATCCGCGTGTACTGATCCTTGATGAGGCAACCAGCAGCATCGATACGGTCAGTGAGCAGCATGTCAACCATGCGATGCATCTGCTGATGGAAGGAAAGACGAGCTTTATCATTGCCCATCGTCTGTCCACGATCATTGATGCGGATCTGATCCTTGTCATGGAACAGGGCAATATCATCGAACAGGGAACACATGAAGAACTGCTGAACAAAAACGGAGCATATGCCCAGCTGTTTAACAGTCAGTTTGCCTGACAGATAAAAAGGTAAAACAGAGGCTGTGACAAGTGATGAAAGAAACATGATCACTGTCACAGCCTCTTTGTGCTATAGTAAGAGTGAAGAGGTAAAAGATGGAACAGACACTGGAGCGATTTGTAAGAGCACAAAAGGATATGTATGAAACAGCCAGACAGGAGCTGTTGAACAAAAAAAAGAAAAGCCACTGGATGTGGTATATCTTTCCGCAGCTGCATGGGCTTGGTCATAGTTCTACAGCTGTATATTACAGTATCAAAGATGCGAAAGAAGCCAGGGCATATCTTGCGCATCCGCTGCTGGGCAAGCGGCTTCGTGAACTGAGTGATATCCTGCTTTTGCTTCCGGGAAATGATCCGCGGGCATTGTTTGGCTTTCCGGATGATCGTAAGCTGCAATCATGCATGACATTATTTTATGCAGTCAGTAAAGAACAAAGATTTCAACAGGTGATCGTAAAGTATTACCGAGGAATCCATGATCAATGGACCCTGCATGCCCTGGAGCATGAAAAAGAAAGATGATTTGTGAAAGCAGGCTAGGCAAGGAGGAAATTTAGGATGACATTCGACCGTAATTTGTTCGTGGAATATAAAAGGATCATGGATAATACCATGATCCGTTCCTGTTATCGGCAGGTCATGAGCCTGATCAAAACGATTGCGTCCGTTTTGGAAGAGCGTCTGCCTGCTTATCGTTTTATGAAGAGAATCGTCGAGAATCAGATGGATGTTACATATTTTCAGCTGACAAATGAACAGTTAAAGGACCGTGGACTGAAAATACAGGTTGCGTTTGTACATGAAACGTGTGAATTCGAAGTATGGATGTCCGGCTATAACCGCAACATACAGTGCGCCTATGCCAAAGTCCTTGCACATCAGGTACATCCTTTTCTGGTCAGTACAGATCCTGCCAGGGATGACTACATCGTCAAGGCTGTCATAAAGAACAGGATGACGGATGCGGATGCGGAAAGTATTGTTTCCGAGATGCAGCTAAAGATCGAACATCTGACGGAATATTTTTTGGATCTGTCAGCGCAGATTCACTGAATAAGTCTCATGATTTTCCGTTTTGCTTTCTGATTTGTTTTTTGAGCTCTCTGAGCTGAGAAGAACGAGGGGTTCGCTGCAGCCGCTCATAATTCTCGGCCAGAGCTTTTTCATATTTCCCCTGATTGCCCGGGCAATAAAATGTATCGTTTTTCAATGCGTCCGGAAGATATTGAATATGTTTCCACAGCTGCGGCATGCCGTAATCGTAACGATCTTCTTCCGCCAGTGCCACCGGCGTGTATTTGAGATAGTCCGGCATCGGGGCGCTGCGATGGCGGGCAGCGGCAGCAGCCTGATCAATGGCCTGTTCGGCCGATTTTGATTTCGGGGACAAGGAAAGATCGATCACGGAAAAACTCAGCGGGATACGGGCTTCCGGAAAACCGACACGCTTGGCGGCATCAATTGCCTGGATGGTCCTTGCCACGGCTGCCGGATTGCCCAGACCGATATCTTCATAGGCAATGACCAGAAGCCTTCTTTCAATGGAATCCATATCTCCCGCATCGATCAGCAAAGCCAGATAATAGAGGGCCGCATTGACATCACAGCCCCGGATCGATTTTTGAAAGGCGCTGAGCAGATCATAATGACCGTCTCCTTCTTTTGAAGTTCTTTGATTGGATACATTCGGTATGGAGGAAAGAAGCTCCATCGTTATCGTTTTGTCTTTGGAGAGAACCACTGCCAGTTCAAGCAGATTGAGTGCATAGCGCACATCACCGAGACTCTGTCTCGCAATGCATTGCAATGCGTCCTTTTCTATGGTTACGCTGTTGCCGTATCCCTTTTCACTGCGGATGGCACGTTCGACAGCCTCCATGATATCCTTGTCACTGAGTGTTTTGACTTCGAAAAGATGACAGCGGGAACGGATGGCCGGATTGATGCTGTGCAGAGGGTTTGCCGTTGTGGCACCGATCAGCGTTATGCTTCCGTTTTCCACATGCGGCAGCAGCAGATCCTGTTTATCCTTATTCAAACGATGGACCTCATCGATGATCAGGACAAAGCCCGGATACAGCTTTGCCTCTAAAAACAAGGCGTCCAGATCTTTTTTTGTTCCGTTTACGGCATTGAACATGCGATACGGAAGCCCTGCTTCATTGGCAAGCACGGTGGCCAGCGTGGTCTTTCCCATGCCGGGAGGTCCGTAAAAAATCATGGAAAACAGTCTTTTTTCTTCAACACAGCGCCGCAGGATCATCCCCGGACCGACTAGATGTTTCTGCCCGATGACGTCATCGAGCTTAAGCGGCCGCATGCGATAGGCTAACGGTTCGTTCATCATTATCACCGTCCTTCATTTTATCATAAAATAAAAAAAAGAATACAGCGGTAAGCGCCGTACTCTTTGTTACAGATTGAAAGTTGAGATGTTTTGCACAGATGATAGGAAAGAACTCAGGATCATCAGGCCCAGTATCACCAGTGTCAGGATCGCTACCCAGTTTTTAAAATAGGCTTTGATCGGATAGTCATAAGGCGAGATCAATGGACGGATCAGCTTGCTGCGGTTTCGCAGGGCAAGGATGAACAAGACGATGCCGCAAATGCCTATCGCGATGATCAGCAGGCTTAACAGGACGGTCATGATTTGATTGTCTGCATAGAGAGACAGTAATGCGACTGCATTGTTGGCCATATGCATCAGGATGCCGTTGATCAGGGAATCCGTCTGCATCACGACATAGCCGATGGCCATACCGATAAAGAATACACTGATAGCTGAACTTAATGAACCGTGGCATAAAGCGAACAACAGTGAAGTAATGACCAGGGCAAACCAGCGCCCATAGCGCTTCAGTGTCTGCATGATGACACCGCGAAACAGCCATTCTTCAAAGACAGGTGCCGCGACGACCGTCATGAGAATAAAGAGAACTGCCGAAAAGAAGTTATGAGGTATATACTCGAACTGTTCTGTCAGCGATAGATGGAAGAGGGAAGAAAGGATGCCGAAAAGCAGTGTGCAGGCAATGTTCATGCCCAGGCCGAACAGGAAACAGGAAATGATCTGTTTCTTTGACAGAGAATGATTGCTTTTCCAGTGCAGATTCAGCTTTAATTTCTTTTTGAAGACCAGCGTGATGAAGAGAAAAGTGAGGAACATGCTCAAGATGGTAAGAATATTACTGAGATTGTTTACTTTGTCATAGTCAAAAAACAATGTGTTCGTATCTATGAAAGGAATCAGAAAGAATACAGAGACAATGACTGAAATAAGCAGATAAAGAAGCACGCATCCGCTGGTGATCTTAAATCTTTTTTTAGGTGTATCGTACATGAGAGAGCCTCCTGTCTGTTTTGTTAATGATACGTATTTTTATTGTAACGGTTATTGTGATATTTGTCGAGAAGTCACAAATGAAAAAGCAGTGAACGATGATATATCCCTAGTCAAGTAGACAAAGGAGATAATTAAAAGTCTCATCGATTTATCAACCCAATCCATAAAGGACTGGGTTGTTTTTTATCTCTGCGATCATTTCTTCTAGATGATGTCGTTTCTTTGATTCTATTTCATCCCAATATTTTTTATACCGCTTAGCTTGCACTATTGGATATTCCTTATATTCGCTATGCTCAAGCAGTTCTTTTCGGACTTGTCCGCATGTCTTGCCTTGAAGCCTCTTTTGCGGATAATGATTGATATAGTAGTCCAGTGTCTTTTTGATTGCTTCCTGCATTTCTTCTTTTGAAGTGATGTTCGGATTCAGGATGAACAGTATATCTTTGAACTGCCCTTGGAATCCTTCACATACTCCATTGTCAATGCATTTCGATACACGGGACATGGATTGCGTCATTCCGTATTCAATAAGCTTGCTTTTATAGACCGCTCTTGTATAACCAAAACCTCTGTCAGAATGTACAAGTGGTGTTGCATCCGGATATGCTTTATGCGCATTGTCCAGAGTCAGATTGGCTAGATATGCATCATTCCTAGACGACACCTCCAACGCCACAGGAAATCGATCGTATAAGTCTATCATGGAAGATATATACAGCTTTTCCCCTGTGGTTGGCACCTTGATCTCGGTCACATCTGTACACCACTTCTTGTTCGGCCCACTTGTATTGAAATCTCTGGACAGGATATTTTCTGCGGTCTGCTCCGGAACGGATCGGATATAGTTATATTTGGCCTTACGTCTATATGCCGATTTGATATCATGGATGCACATCAATCTGTATACTCTATTATGACCGCAGCTGTATCCTTCATGTTTCAAAGTATAGTACATGGTCATGGTTCCAAACAAAGAATGATTGGAAGATGCTATTTCCTTGATTCTGGCGACGATTTTTTCATCTTCATTTTGTTTGTTGATCCGAGATTGGCTGGATGATGCATGGAGCCATTTATAATAGGAGCTTCTGCTGATGGCCATGATCGAACACATTTCTTTTATGCTCCAGCCTCGATTCTCATAGGATGTTCGTATTAGCGAATAATCATTTATCTTTTTCTTTCTCGATAAATAGATTCTTTTGGCCTTCGGCAGACTCGCTAAATAGATCTTGTCGAAGGCTTCGTCTTTTTTTAACAGTTCAAGCTCCATTTCTTGTCGTCTGTTGATTCTCTCGAGTTCTGCTATCCTACGTTTTGCTTTTTCAAGTTCGGTTAGCTGTTCCTCGCTCTTGCGCTTTCCGCGTCTATCTTCTAAACCGTCTTTACCGTCTGTTTCATATTTCTTGACCCAGCTATAGATCTGTGCATAATTCCCGCCATACAGCTCGGCAGTACCTTTATAATCATGACCATGATCGATGCAGTATCTGACGATTTCAAGTTTTTTTTCTTTGCTTACTTTCAAAGTATCAGCCATATAGACCTCCGGGTTAGGAAGATAATCCTTAAGTTCTTCACATCCATTATACTTCTTTACCCATTCTAAAACAGTACTATGTTTAGGTATTCCGTATTTGGCTGCCAGATACGAAGAGGAACCTAGGCCTTGTAAATATTCCTGGACGACATGGTTCTTAAATTCTTTGGAATATCTATTATTGGTGCTCTTGTTGTCAAAGATGGTATGACCATTGACTTTATAACTATGGACCCAGGACAGAACCATGTGAGATCCTTTCTTGCTCATATTTAATTCTTTGGCAATTTGGCTGACTGACTTTGCCCCGTTTAAATAATCTTCACATGCCTGCACTTTTTGTTGTTTTGTATACTTAGCTTTTCTTCCCATAAAAAATCCCACCTTTGTAGTTTCACATCGATGGGATATATTTAAATATTTCTTGTGTCTACTTCGATGGGATTATATCACGATGCACTGCTTTCATTTTATGCTTTTGCTTTGCGTTTTGTGAGATATGCCTGAAGCAGAATATATAAGGCATAGATCAAAAAACAGCAAGGAACGACCAGGCTCCATGGCAGATCGAATTTTGCCATATATCCTTCAAAGAGAATGACAAGCACGATCAGCGGCAGGATGTAGCTGATATAAAAACGAGTGATGGAAGGAAGCTTCAGTCCTTTGCCGCTGTTGACTTCCTGATAATATCCTTTCCATCCCCAGCCGTAGCGGTTGGTACAGAACAGCAGATACATCAGCGATCCCATCGGCAGCAGGTTGTTGGATACGATGAAGTCTTCCAGATCCTGAATGGTAGTGCCGATGCCCAGCGGCTGTATGTCACTGAGCAGATTGAAGCCAAGCGCACACGGCAATGACAGGACGATGACCGCAATGATATTGACGATGACGGATTTTCTGCGGCTCCAGCCGTAATCCATCGCAAAAGCAACGATGTTCTCGAAAACGGCGATGACCGTGGTCAGTGCGGCAAAGGCCAGGAACATGAAGAACAGTGCTCCCCAGATCTGACCGCCGGCCATTGCGTTAAAGGTGGTCGGCAGAGTGACGAAAATCAGACCGGGACCGCTGCCGGCATCGATATGATAAGTAAAGCATGCCGGAAAAATGATCAGACCGGATACAAAAGCGACGATCGTATCCAGGATAACGACATTCAGACTTTCCGATACAAGAGAATGATCCTTATCGATGTAGCTTCCGAAAATCGCAAGGGCCCCGATACCGAGACTGAGCGTGAAGAAAGCCTGTCCCAGTGCTTCGAAGATGATCGTTCCCAGTGAATAGTTTTCCAATGCGCGTTCAAAATCCGGAATCAGATAAAAGCTGAGTCCTTCTTTTGCCCCGGAAAGAAAGAAACTGTGTACGACCAAGACAAGCATGATCAGAAACAATGCACCCATCATATATTTGGATACTTTTTCGACACCGTTCTTGAGACCGCGTGAGCAGATGAAGAAGCCGAGAAGCGTAACGATCAGCATCCAAAGGATCTGCTGCAGCGGATCGGCGAGAAAAGCGTTGAAGGCATTGCTGACACCCTCGGCATCCAGTCCTGCCAGCTCTCCTTTTCCCATCTTGAAAAAATAAGCGATCATCCATCCCCCGACGGTTGTATAAAACATCATCAGCATATAATTGCCGATCAGCGGGATAAACTTGATAAAATGCCATTTGGTTCCCTTCGGTTCCAGTACTTCAAATGATTTGACGGCAGAACGCTGTGAGGCCCTTCCGACAGAAAACTCCATGGTCATGATCGGAAGTCCCATGATGACCAGAAAGATCAGATAAATAATGACAAAGGCAGCTCCTCCGTACTGTCCTGTAATATAAGGAAAGCGCCATACGTTTCCCAGTCCGACGGCACATCCTGCACTGATCAGCAGAAAGCCCAGACGGGAAGAGAATTTTTCCCTAGAATTCATTGATAACCCCCCTTGTTTCAATGTGTCAACAGATTAATCATACCTTTCCCTTATTGGCATGTCAATCAGCATATTTTTCACACGGCTGCGTATATATAGAGCGAGGAGGAACGGGAATGGAAGAAAATACAAATCCTTTGCGCTTTGAAACAAGCCCTTATCACAATGTGCTGATCAAAGACAGAAAGACAATGGAACTAAGCGGAGTGAAACAGATCGACAGCTTTGACTCGGGAGAGTTTTTGCTGGAAACAACACTTGGCTGGATGCTGATCAGCGGAAAAGAGCTGACACTGGGAAAGCTCGATACCGAACACGGCGATGTGGTCGTCAAAGGAAATATTGATTCTGTCAGCTATATTTCAGGAAAAAAAGGACAGGACCACAATTCGATGTTTTCACGTCTGTTTAAATGATCCTTTTGAGCGTACAGATCCAGTGCATCCTGTATCATCTGCTGGCAGGTTGGATCTACGGACTTTGTTTTTCTTTTCTTCAGACACTGACACAGTATCATCAGAAGAATATGTTGACAGTCTTATCGGAAATCCTTTTTCATGCGGCTTTTTCCGCCGGCATGTTTTTCGGTCTGCTTTTTGTGAACGGCGCCGTTTCCAACATTTACCTGGTTTTGTTTTTCATGCTCGGTGTTTTTTTCTATTATCGCTTTTATTACAGGCTTTTTTATCACTTTTTCACGTTCGTTCGGCATTTTTTTCATAAGCGCTTTCATAAAATTGCTGTTGCGAAATCCCGTATGCTTGGTATAATAAAAAAGAACACAAAAAAGGGTAAAAAAAGGAGGGGTGCTCATGGCAGCAAAAAAAAGGAGAACGCTTACAACACCGGCTAGGATCGTACTTTGTTTCTTGCTGGCAGCGGGTACTTTGCTCATATTATTAGACTGCGGAAATGATGTGCTGACCATGTTCAAGCTGAAACAAAGCATCGCGGCAAACAAAGAAGATGCTGCGGCACTGCAGGATCAGCTGGACACTTTGGGAGATTTGCAGGAGAAAATGAAAGATCCGGAATATCTGAAGCTGATGGCACGCGGAAAATATCTGGTGACAAAGGAAGGCGAACAGGTATTCAAGATGCCGTCTTCCAGCGATGAGTCATAATGCATTTTGGAAACAGGATGATTTCTGGCAACAGGGATCATCTTTTTATATATAAAAATTTCCCGAAAAGATTCGGGAAATGCATTTAACGACGAAAGATATGACTGCGGTGATACTGCAGAAACAGTTCTTTCTTTGGTCAGCAGTCGTTCATCCAGTTTGAAATTGAGCGGAAGATGATACATCTCCCGATAAGAACGGGTCTTTTTGAGCTCTTTTGAGATGAGCAGAAAGCCGTCATCATTGAAACTGATATAGCCCTGGTCAAACAGATAGTCATGATTGCGGCACAGCAGCAGTCCGTTGTTATTGTCGATCGGTTCATATAGATGGGCACAGTCACGGAACGGTTTGATATGAGAAGCAATCAGCATATGCGGAAGATCGATGCCGCAGATCGGACACTGATGATCAAATTCATGAAAGAGCGTATCCTTGTAAAAAGACTGCAGCTGCTTGGATTCATCGCGGTTGTTCGGTATGCCGCGTCTTGGCAGCAGCGTCAGGATCTCGTCCAGATATGCATAGGGAACGATCTCCCGGTCCATGTTTTTCCAGTGCTCTTTGGAAGAAGGATAAATGGTTTTCAGGTAATAACAGAGCACGGTCGGAGAAACCAGCGGCGGGCTGCCGTAACAGTATTCCTCTATGATGCGTTCACAGTCATGACGAAGGGCAGAAGGAATGACCATCTGCTCGTCCTGCAGCGGCTGAAACAGACGGCTCTGGTGTGCCATCTCGCAATATAAAGGTGCACAGTGCTGCTGCAGCTGGGCAAAAGAAAACGGAGCCGATACCATTTTCGCAAAGGCGTCAGGATCATCGGCATTGCTGATCATGCATGAGAACAAGGCGAGATCCTCCAGTACCGAATGAATGGAGGATCGGGCAAAAACTGTCGCATTCGGCGTCACATCGTAACCTCTTGTCAGTTTGCGCATCATGCCGGCATCGATGATCTGGGTGATCTGATCGCTGATCTGGTTTTTGGATGGATGACGATGAGATTCCTGCCGCAGCTGGTCATAGACATCATCCACTGCCTGCTGAAAGTCAATGCCGCGTATTTCGTAATTATCCAATAAGGTCAATACGTGTTTAAGACTGGACTTTTCCATTGGATCACATCCTTTACTCCTATTATACACTGCATGAAAAGGTAAAAAAATGTTTTTCCGCTGCAGCCCTTTTTTTTCGAGCTCGTTCGACATACGGAAACCTTTACTATGTAAGCATAAAGGAAGGTGTTTAACGAATGAAGGGACCGGGAATTAAAGATTATATGAATGTATTGACACAGCGAAGAGAGGAGGCACATCGACAGGGACTGACTTATATCGATGTGAATTCCAAGCAGCTGCATCAGGAAATCTCACCGAATTTTGCGACGATGCCGACATGCTGTCAGGCGATGTACAAACAGATGCTCAGCGGAGATGAAATACTGGAACATCCCAAGGGAACGACCGGATATGGATCGCATTTGACGATTCGTTTTTATGTCGATAATCTGGAAGGACGGGAATTGTTGCATCCGGGCAAAAAAAGAGGAAGACCGGCAAAAAGCGAGGAAGAAAAAGCCGCTGCACGAAAGGCCAAAATGAAACATTCAACGCAGGATCTGTGTTCTTTGCTGAAGTCATGGCTCTCCGAGCACGGCTGGGAATATGAAGAAAACAAAGGAGTCATCGAAGCAAAGAACGAAGAAAAGCGCTGGATCATCAATGTACAGGGAATTCAGCGGGGAAGAAAACAGCCGCTTCCGGTTAAATTGAGTGAATTCATCCGCCAGATGAATGATGAAACAGCGGATTACAGCATTGCTTTTAATGATTCTGCCTCTTACCGCCGTCAATGGCAGGAAATACCTGCCTGTGTGAAGGAACGGCTGCATATGAGCGTGATCCTTGCGGATAAAAAAGGAAATATCGTTCGTATCTGAAAAGACATCCGGACCATGCCGGATGTCTTTGTCTGTTATGGGAAAAGAGAAGGCAAACAGGCAGTTTCTAATTGCATTTGACCATAAAAGATATTATCATTTAAATGAGTAGTCGATAAAAGAAACAGGACAAATTGTCTTTTTTCTTTTGTTGACAGGGAGGCAATATGAAATTTGTAGAATTGACGGAAGCGCAATATCAGGCTTTTTTTGACAGTTATCCGAATGCACATTTCTGGCAGTCTGTGGAAATGGCGCATATGAGAGCAGACAACGGATGGAAAATAGAATATGTCGGCATTGCAGATAATGACGAAGTGAAAGCTGCGGCATCTCTGCATTCCAAGGCAGTCTATCGCGGTTATCGTGTTTACATGATCCTGCGCGGCCTGCTGGTTGATTATGATGACAGAGAAATGCTTCGTTTCTTTTTGTCTGAATTGATGCAGTATCTGAAGGAACATAAATGTTTGTATGTACGTATGGATCCTTATGCGGAATACCAGAAGCATTTGCCGGACGGCAGTGTGGAAGAAGGAACAGAGAAGAACGATTCGCTCATCGAACTGTTACGCTCCTTTGGTTTTGAGCATCTCGGATTTCGTAACGAAATCGACAACAATTATGAACCGCGCTGGATGTCTGTGCTGCCCCTTAAGGGAAAAAGCGAAGCTGTGCTGCTGAAGCAGATGCACAGTCAGACCCGCCAGAATGTCAACAATACGATCAAAACCGGCATTAAGGTGCGGGAGCTTTCTTATGAAGAACTGGATATTCTGCATCACATGGTCGATGTGACAGGAAACCGGCGTCATTTCGAAAAACCGGATCTGGCATATTATCAGCATTTTTATCGGGAGTTTAAAGATCATAAAAAGGTTCTTTATGCGTATCTGGATACAGAAGATTATCGGGACCGCAATGAAAAAGAGCTGTGTGAACTGAAAAAGAAGGAAGCAGAGCTTTGCACACTGCTGGAGGAAAATCCGCAGTCACAGAAAAATGAACGGCGTCTGCGTTCTACGCGTGATCTGATCGCGGCACATGAGAAGCGGATTCGCGAAGCGAAGGAACTGCTGGAGAAATACGGGAAGGAGATCCCGCTGGCAGCAGCGCTGTTTGTCATTTATCCGATGGAGGTCGTGTATTTGTTCAGCGGCAGTGACGATACTTTCAAACATTTCAAAGGTTCTTATGCGATCCAGTGGGAAATTATCCGTCAGACGCTTCAGATGGGCATCCCGCGCTATAATTTCTATGGCATCAGCGGTTCGTTCGATGAAAACAATGAAGAATACGGCGTATATCTGTTCAAACGCGGGTTCAATGCGGATGTGATCGAGCTGGTAGGTGATTTCCAGTGCGTGACAGCACCGAAGATCTACCGTCAGTATCAGCTTCTGCATAAAATAAAAGATAAAATCACAGGATAAAAAAGGCAGCTCATAAAGCTGCCTTTTGCATATATATTTATGATCTGCTGTTTTGCTTTTGCCGAAAGATCAGCCGTGACAAAGTGGAAACAAATAAAATGCCAAGGGCCATCAAAGCGGCGGTACTCAATGTGTTGATGCCGGTGCTCAGTGCATTGTCAAGCTCATGATGGACAATGGCCAGCATGGTGTAATACATGCCGGCACCGGGAACCAGCGGAAACAGACCGCTGATCAAAAAAGTGGGAACCGTTGTTTTGCGGACCCTCGCCATGATTTCACTGTACATGGCAAGCGTAAGCGAAGCCAGAAAGATCGAGAAAAAATCGCTGAGGCCGGCTAACAGGCATAATTCATTGATCAGACAGCCCAGGCCTCCGCCTAATGCGGTCAATACGACATTTCTTTTCGGGACCTGAAAGAGGATCGCGATAAAGATCGTTGCCAGCAGGGCGCTCATGACTTTGATCATCATTTCAGGCACCTCCCAGCAAAGCAATCCAGATGCTCATGGTAACACCGGCACCGAGCGCGATTGCAATGGCAATCAGACATGCTTCCACGGCACGGATGATGCCGGCCAGCAGATCCCCGCCGATAGAATCACGGACGGCATTGGTAATGGCCAGTCCGGGCACCAGCAGCATCAGAGAACCGATGATGGCGCTGTCAATGTTGTGGATAAGCTGGAGCTTTTCCAATATGAGTGCCGACAGCGTCAGCAGCACGCTGGTGCAGGAAATCTTAACGATAAAATTGATCTGCCGGCTTTCGAATTTCTGTACGCTGTATTGTGTCAGGCAGCCGATGAAAAAAGCGAAAAAGGCATCCTGAAAGGCTCCGCCGAAAAACAGTGTGAAGAACGAGGCAATGGCTCCGCCGGCAATCCGCAAAACACGGCGGGAATAGCCGGATGTGGCCTCGATGCGGTCCAGTTCATCCAGTGCTTCCTCGATCTTGATCGGTTCACATACACAGCGGCGGGACAGGTCATTGACCAGATTGATCTTTTCCAGATTCAGTGAGCTGCTTCTGATGCGAAGGATCTTGGAATAAGTGCTTCCCTGATAGGACAGGGATAAAAACATCCCGGTCGGAATTACGAATGCACTGGCTTCTTCTACGCCGAATGACTGGCAAAGCCGACAAATCGTATCTTCGGTTCTTTGTATCTCAGCTCCGCTTTCCAGCAGGATCCGTCCTGCTTTGGAACTTAGCTTTAACAGCTGTTCAGGTGTCATGGTATTTCTCCTTTTCGTGTGGCATCGATTGGATGAAGCCGGTTTACCTGTCTTCATCCAGGAATCGACGGATGTCATTGATCTTTTCTTTTGCGTCTGCATAGCCCTGCTCATACAGTGAACGCAGTTTGTTCATGTCTTTCTCCAGACGTGAGATTTCCACGCTGTGCTTTGGCCGGATGACCAGGATCTTGCCTTCTTTTTCCTGTTGTTCCAGATCATCCAGGGTTGCGTTGTAACGGATGTGACGGTCTTCCATTTTTTTGACCATCGCAGGGTAATGACGGTACCATTTTCGAATGAGCGGCAAAGTCGGATCTTTTTTCTTCCGGTATTCTTTGCACTGGGTCAAAACAACGATGTTTTTATCATAGCCCATGGACTGGAATTTCTTTAACGGAATACTGTCGCTGATGCCGCCGTCCAGCAGCTTTTTTCCATCCAGTTCGACAATGCGGCTAACCAGAGGAAGGGAAGCGCTGGCACGGACGTACTCCACATCCTGTTCCATATGGATCAGGCGGAAGTATTCCGCCTCTCCGCTTTCCACATTTGTGCATACTGCGTATAATTTTGTTTTTGATTTGTTGAATGCATCGAAATCATATCGATCCAGCTGTTCCGGTATCGTATGATAGGCGAATTTTGCGTTGAACAGATCACCGCTGGTGACCAGAGAACGAAGTCCCATATAACGCTTGTCGTGCTGAAAAGTTTCCGTGATGCGGAATGCCCGCCCGCGCTGTTTGGAAACATAACTGCATCCGTGACAGGCACCGGCCGAAACACCGATCACTGCATTTACTTCAATGTCATTATCAAGAAAGGCGTCCAGTACGCCGCATGTATAGGCTCCGCGCATGCCGCCGCCTTCCAGTATCAGTCCAGATTTCATATAGACGCACCTCCATAGCGTGTATTATTATAGCACAGGATGGAAATGAGGAATGAAGAGAAAATAAATGAAAAAATATGAAAGACAGAATTCGATTGTAAACGCAATTTCAGAGTGATAAAATGGAGATAAGAAATCTGATAGGAGTGATAATATGAAATTAATTTTGGCGATCATGTCAAATGATGACAGCCCTGCTGTTTCAAGCGCATTGACAAAGGAAAATTATCAGGTTACCCGTTTGGCAACGACCGGCGGTTTTCTGCGTGCCGGGAATACGACGCTGATCGTCGGTACAGAAGATGATCTGGTAGAACGTGCCATTGAGGTGATCGGTGAATATAGCCGCCGCCGCACTGAGGTCGTGCCGAGCACTGCTTCTTACGATATCGGACGTTATGCTTCTTTCCCTGTGGAAGTGCAGGTCGGTGGGGCAACGATCTTTGTTGTTGATGTAGAACAGTTTGTAAAATTATAAGCGGACCTGCTGTCGAAAAGCAGCCTGCGCATCCAAAAAGAAGAGTCTGTTTGAGCTGTTGGCGCAACAGCTCTTTTTTTATCAGATTGTAAAGCGTTTCGAAATAAAGTAAAATAGAAGAGTGAGAAAGAGTGTAAGAGGTGACAGAATGAAGGTATTGGTAATCGGAAAGGGCGGACGTGAACATGCGATCGCTCATGCGGTATCGAAGAGTGCGCTTGTAACAGAGCTGTATGCGGCACCGGGCAATCCCGGCATGGCGCAGATCGCTGAAAATGTAAAGATCAGTGACAGTGACGTGGAGGGACTGGTTCGCTTTGCGAAAGAAAAACAGATCGATCTGACGATCGTCGGTCCGGAGCATACACTGGCTCTTGGCGTCGTGGATGCATTTGAAAAAGAAGGCCTGAAGATCTTTGGCCCGAGCAAGGCGGCTGCACAGGTGGAGTCAAGCAAGGAATTCGCCAAGAAGATCATGGTCAAATACGGAATTCCGACAGCTGCGTATGAGAGCTTTACAGATAAAGAGGAAGCGGTTCGCTATGTGAAGCAGCAGGGTGCGCCGATCGTCATCAAGGAAGACGGCTTGAAGGCGGGAAAAGGCGTAACGGTAGCCGAAAGCGAAGAAGAGGCGCTTCAGGCACTGGACATTGCGTTTGACCAGGACGGCGGCAAGGTCGTGATCGAAGAGTGTCTGCGCGGGTTCGAATTTTCGCTGATCTGTTTTGTCTGCGGAGAAGTGGTCGTGCCGATGGAAATCGCGCAGGATCATAAATGTGCCTATGACGGAGACAAGGGACCTAATACCGGCGGAATGGGCGTGTATTCACCGGTACGCAAGATTACCCCGGAAATTATAGAAGAAACAATGGAAAAGGTCATGAAGCCGATGGCAAAGGCCATGGTGGCGGAAGGTGTTTCGTTTACCGGCTTTTTATACGGCGGGCTGATGCTGACGGACAAGGGCGTGAAGACGATCGAATTCAATGCCCGTTTCGGAGATCCGGAAGCGGAGGTCATCCTGCCGCGGCTGCAGAGTGACTTTGTAGAGGTGATCGAAACAGTAATGGATCATAAGAGCTGCACGCTGTCCTGGAGCGATGATGTGACACTGGGCGTCGTGCTGGCATCCGGAGGTTATCCGGCATCCAGTACAAAGGGTGCGTTGATCCGGGGACTGGATCAGGTCGATGCCCAGATCTATCATATGGGCACGGCTTTGAAGGAAGAGGGGCTGGTAACCGACGGAGGACGTGTCCTGATCGTCGTCAGCAAAGAAAAAACATTGGAACAGGCATATGCCAAAGCTTATGAAGAAGTAAAGAAGATTGACTGCGACTGCCTGTTTTACCGCAATGATATCGGAAAAAAGGATATGAACTGACAGCGAATATCCAAAATGCGACAGAAAGAATAAACGAATTGTGTTTTACTGAATCAAAGGGATGTTGACATTCAATCGTACATGAAAGAGAGGATATGCGCGTATGTTTAAAACTGATTTAGAGATTGCCCAGGAATGTGTGATGGATCCGATCCTTAAAGTTGCGGAGAAAATCGGACTGAAAGAAGATGACCTGGAATATTATGGAAAGTATAAGGCAAAGATCGATCTGGATGTGCTTCGCCGCAACAGCGAGCGAAAAGACGGAAAGCTGATCCTTGTCACTGCCATCAACCCGACCAAAGCCGGCGAGGGAAAATCAACGACGACCGTAGGACTGGGAGATGCCTTGCATAAGCTGGGCAAGAAGGCGATGATCGCCCTTCGTGAGCCGAGCCTCGGTCCGGTATTCGGACTGAAAGGCGGGGCTGCCGGCGGAGGTTATGCTCAGGTCGTTCCGATGGAGGATATCAACCTTCATTTCACCGGCGATATGCATGCCATCACAACTGCCAACAATCTGATTTCCGCCTGTCTGGACAATCATATTCATCAGGGCAATGAACTGGACATCGATATTGAACGCATCATGTGGAAACGTTGTCTGGACATGAATGACCGTGCCCTGCGCCAGATCGAGATCGGACTGGGCCCGAAGGCAAACGGCGTCGAACGAAAAGACGGATTTAATATTACGGTCGCATCTGAAGTTATGGCTGTTTTATGTCTGGCAACTTCGCTGGAGGACCTGAAGGAACGCTTTGCCAATATGTTGGTGGCATACAATACAAAGGGCGAGCCGGTATATGTCCGGGATCTTCATATCGAGGGTGCATTGGCCATGGTCATGAAAGATGCCATCAAGCCGAACCTGATACAGACACTGGAACATAATCCGGTGATCATGCACGGCGGGCCTTTCGCCAACATCGCCCATGGCTGCAACTCGGTACTGGCAACCAAAATGTGTCTGAAGCTGGCCGATTATACAGTGACGGAAGCAGGCTTTGGTGCTGATCTGGGGGCCGAGAAATTTTTGGATATCAAATGCCGTTTCGCGGATCTGCATCCGAATGCGGTCGTGATCGTTGCGACGATCCGTGCCCTGAAGCAGCATGGCAATGTCGCATTTGAAAACCTGAAAGAAGAAAATGTGGAGGCAATGCTCGAGGGCTGCGCCAACCTGGCAAAACATATCGAAACCGTCAAGACATTCGGCCTTCCGTATGTGGTGGCAATCAACGAATTCGCCACAGATACAGCTGCCGAGGTAGAGGCGCTGGAAAACTGGTGTCGTGAAAACGGCCATCCGATGGCTCTGTCCAAAGTATGGGAAAAAGGCGGAGAAGGAGGCATGGATCTGGCACGCATCGTTGTCGATCTGTGTGAAAAAGAAAACAGCTATCATCCGCTGTATGATGTAAAGGATACCATCGAGAACAAGATCGAAACGATTGCCAAAACGTGTTACGGCGCTGACGGTGTCGAATATACGCCGGAGGCCTTGGAACAGCTGATGCAGATCAAGGCAAACGGCTGGGATCAGATGCCGATCTGCATGGCGAAGACGCCGACTTCTCTGAGCGATCAGGATAAGCTGTACGGTGCACCGAAGGGATTTAAGATCACCGTGCGTGAGTTCCGTCCGTCACTGGGCGCAGGCTTTATCGTGGCGCTGACCGGAAAAGTACTGACCATGCCTGGTCTGCCAAAGAAACCGGCCGCATTGAATATGGATATCGATGAAAAAGGACACATCGTCGGACTGTTCTGATACAATTTGGAATATCCTTGCAAAAGCAGTATAATGAAAAAAGAACAGAACAATTGAACGGAGATGACTTGCAATGGAAAAACAGAAAAAAGAATACAGCGCCATGCAGCGCATGAAAGCATATATTCTAAAAAAGGCACAGCTGTATAATCAGCACGGGTACCGTCATGCACAGCCATTAGCCAGAAATAAAGAGGCGTATGAGGATCATACCTATGCCTATATGATTGATTTGTGTGTCGCACTTCTTCCGGCACTCTTATGGGTCTTTGTCTTTATTCTGATCATCTGCGGCATCCTGCCTGTTTTTCTGTTGACTCCGATGTATTGGATCACACTGGTGCTGCTGGTGGTGACCAGCTTCGGACTGACCGGATGGTTTTCGCTTCGCTCCCACGGGTTGAGCTTCGGGCGTTTTCTGATCGGTCTGAAAGTCGTTCGTAAAAACAATAAAGAAGCGTCTCCCGGTGTGCTGCTGCTCAGAGAAATCATCGAGGTCGGCATTCCGGTGGCTGTTCTCGGCTATTTCTTCAATGTGTTGGGAATGCTCGCTTTCTGGTTTTTGAATGTGATCGTGGCGATCGCCAGCCCGGGCCAGCGTACGATCGCGGACTGGCTGTTGGGAACAAGGGTCATTTACGAGCCGAATGTCAATATTCGTTTTGAAGAAGATGTGAAAAAAGAGATGACCGTTTCGCCGATCGATCTGCATATTCATTCCAGCTTCAGCGATGACGGTTATTACAGTGTGGAGGACTTGTTCGTGAAGGCCAAGGAAGCCGGCCTGAAAGTGATTTCCATTACCGATCATAACTGTGTGCGGGCCAATACGCAGGCGCGAAGAATGAGCGTGCTTTATGGCGTTGACTATGTTGCCGGCATCGAAATTGACTGTACCTTCCGCGGCCGCAGGCTGCGTGTGCTCGGTTATTATATCGATGAACGCAATGAATTGTTTGACGCGATCGAGAGCGAATCGCTGAAGCGTGAAAAGAAAGCAAGTCTGGAACGCGGCCGAAAGCTGGAAGAATACGCGGGCATCTTTGTGGATATGGAACGGATGCTGGAAAAAACCAGATTCCAGAATGTCAGCGGTAAACAGATCGGACGTTTCGTGTTCGATCATCCGACTTACCGTGAATATCCGCTGATCCAGAAATATTTAAACAAGTATCCGAATGAAGATGCGGCTGTCAATCATTTTGCGAAGGATATGTTTGATAAGGGTGGACCTTGTTATGTGGAACTGACCTACCCGTCATTATATGATATCCTGGAGATCGTTCATCTGGCGGAGGGCATTGCCGTGTTATCCAGCTGGGGATGTGACGAATTCGATGATGCCTTCATCGAGAAAGTGCTGGCAGAGGGCTTTGACGGTATTGAGGTATTCTCGCCGCTGATCAAAAAAGAGACAAGCAACCGTCTGTTGAAAGCAGCCAAGGAGCATCGTCTGCTGATCAGTGCGGGAAGCGATTTCCATGGACCGACACATCCGGAACATTATCTGGGTGTTACCCATTGTCCGCCGAAGGCACTGCCGCTGGTGGAAATATTGACACAGGCATCTCCGAATACATGATCATCAATATTAAGACCGGTATCGAGCCGGTCTTTTTTTGGTTTTGAAACAAAATGAAAAGAAATAGACAAAGCAAGGGAAATGTCCATATCTTAGCAC
>ERZ857827.1410-NODE-1410-length-24865-cov-55.815155_pt1 | contig 24865 bp, 23 predicted proteins | sample MGYA00519761_ERZ857827 | MGnify/ENA primary metagenome ERZ857827 (study PRJEB31778, sample SAMEA3449370) | human gut metagenome | biome: human gut; feature: human-associated habitat; material: faeces | place: United Kingdom | collected 2010/2012 ... | reverse complement strand
ACGCAGGAATACGAGCTGCTGTCTTTTGACGAGAAGAAGGTCGTCCTCTTTGATATCGCCCTCAAGTATTATCGGGCGTATCACTCCGGCAGCGCTAAGACGCTGAAATCCATCCAGATTTCCCTTGTCTCCCGTTTGGAAAAGTTCAATCTGGATTCGCTGGCCGGTATCACCCAATGCGATGAACTGGATTTGGGGCAAATCGGCGAAAAGAAAACGGCGGTATTCGCCGTAATTCCCGATAACGACAGTTCCTTCAATTTCATCGTGGGTATGCTTTATACCCAGCTGTTTCAGCAGCTCTACTATCAGGCCGACTCCGTTCACGGTGGCAGGCTGCCCATGCATGTGCATTTCGTCATGGACGAGTTTGCCAATGTCGCCCTGCCGGATGAGTTTGATAAGCTCCTGTCCACCATGCGAAGCCGTGAGATTTCCGTTTCCATCATCATTCAGAATCTTGCGCAGCTGAAAGCTCTGTTCGAGAAGCAATAGGCAGCCACCGAGTAGATAGAATCTATAAACGACCGGAGATTCTTGACGAGGCAGCTGTTCCTCCGATGGTTGGGTTTGATATTAATACCTATGTCAATACGATGTTCCGTATGTATAACTCGGATCGATATGAGGTGGAGTTGCAAGTTGAGAACCAATTGATGGATGCCATTGTTGATAAATTTGGCTCAGATGTGACCACCTATGCATGTGATCAGAAAAGCTTTCGGGTTGTCGCTACCGTAAGTGTTGGCACGACGTTCTATAACTGGATCTTCGGGTTTGGCGGACGCGTGAAGATTCGAGGACCGGAAAATGTTCGCAGAGAGTACGAAGCAAGAGTTAAAGAAGCAGCTGAGGCATTATGATCGTTAATGCGCTGAGCCATATTCCAACTGTAGGCACTAAGCATTATTGGGAGAGCGGGAATTATTTATGAGAGACAGAACATTAGATAGAATCAGGAGATTTACTATAGACCGAGATTGGGACCAGTTCCATTCTCCGGCCAATCTTGCAAAGTCAATCTCTATAGAAGCTAACGAGTTGCTTGAGTGCTTTCAATGGAGTGACGACGGCTACGATCTTGAACATGTAAAAGAAGAACTGGCTGATGTAATCGTATATTGCGTTGACATGCTTGATAAACTTGGGCTTGATGTGGATGAGATAGTCAATGCAAAGATGGCGAAGAACGAAGCGAAGTATCCTGTTGAGAAAGCCAAGGGATCAGCTGCCAAGTATGATCAACTGTGAGGGAGAGCGGATATGATAATCTACGAGAACACTCGGGGCGGCTTCATTAATGATATCCGTACCGGGAGCATAGCCACTAAAGTGCAAAACGCTTTCGAGAGGCATGGTATCCATCACAATAACGATGCGGAATACCGGGCGTGGGGCAATTCCCTCATGTTCATGCGGAATGTTCTTGATGATGACGATATTCCCGAAGATGTATCTCTGGCAGTGGAATACCAGATTCCACTAACTTCTAAGCGGGTGGACTTCCTTATAGCTGGCAAAGACGGGGCCGGGACGGATAACGTAGTTGTAGTAGAGCTCAAACAGTGGGAAGACAGCGGTATGACATCAAGACCGGATGTTGTAACTGCCTTTACTGGCGGAGCAAATCGTGCCGTCTGCCACCCAAGCTATCAGGCATATAGTTATGCAAAAATCATAGAGAACTTTAACGAAGACGTCTATCGACGCAACATTCAACTTCGCCCATGCGCTTACCTGCATAATTACAGGGAAGAGAATCGTCCCCACATAGACAATGCCCTCTACAGAGAAGCTGTCTCTGTTGCCCCGGTTTTCCTTCAGGACGATGTTATTAAGCTTCGTACCTTCATAAAGACCTACATTAAAGAGAAGGATGGAATCGACCTTCTTATGAAGATCGATCACGGCAAACTCAAACCGGCGAAGGCACTTCAGGATTCACTGGTATCCATGATAAGGGGTAACCAGGAGTTTTTCCTTATTGATGAACAGAAGGTTGCTTATGAAACTGTAAGAAAACTTGTTGAGCGGGCTGTACGCAGAGCTAATGACCCGACAAAAGGTGCAGAAAAGAGCGTTGTCATTGTATCCGGAGGCCCTGGTACGGGGAAGTCAGTAGTTGCAATTCAGCTGCTTTGCAATCTAATTGCAAAAGGATATAGCGCAAACTATGTTACAAAGAATGCCGCCCCCAGAAACGTATATTTCGAGAAACTCAGGCGGGAGAAATATAAGCTCAGCTACATTAAGAGCCTGTTTAAGTCCTCTGATTCCTTTTGGAATGCGCCAGCAAATCTGCTCGACTGTATCATTGTGGATGAGGCCCACCGACTGAAGAAAAAGTCGGCTATTTTCCATGGTGAGAACCAGGTCAAGGAATTGATCAATGCCGGTCGGGTTACAGTATTCTTCATCGATGAGGATCAGAAGATTACTACAAAGGACATCGGAAGCAAGGACGAGATCCGAAAATGGGCTGCTTACTACGGTATCCCGGTGTATGAAGGAGAAGATCTGAATCTTGTTTCCCAGTTCCGCTGTAATGGCAGCGATGGATACCTCAATTTCCTGGATAATCTATTGGGTATCCGTAGTACAGCGAATCTTACCTTCGATTACGATTATGAGATTAGGCTGTTCCGCTCTCCGGTGAAAATGCGGGAGGCATTAAGGGAGAAGAACGACCTGAACAACAAGTCCAGAATGATTGCTGGGTACTGTTATGAATGGGTAACTGAAAATAATCCTCAGGGTGATGAGTATGATATCATCCTCGAAGATGGGTTCAGAGCCAAATGGAACTTCTCCAATTCACTTTTCGCGATTGCTCCGGATTCCTTTGATCAAGTTGGGTGCATTCATACCACACAAGGGCTTGAGTTCGACTACTGTGGGATTATCATCGGCCAGGATCTGAGATATGAGGACGGCCAGGTAATCACAGATCCTTCCAAAGAAGCAATGAGCGATAAATCCTCGGGTATCAGATCCTGTAAGGATAAGGTGCTTGCCGATAAACTGATAAGAAATACATATAAAACCCTGATGTCCAGGGGGCAGAAGGGTTGCTACCTGTATTGTGAAGATAAACCCCTGCTGGAGTATATCAGCAGAATGCTTGGGATCGATATTACCGACTAGTATGATATAACTCGATTGTTTGCGAGGCAGAATATGAGGAGTAGTTTCTTTACAAATTATAGCGAAGTCAAGTTTATAGATAAGCTGAAGAGAAACATTGACATGTGCCAGGGCTTCTTTTTTTCTGTCAGCTTTATCAAAAAGCCTGGTCTCCGTTTGCTTGCACCAAATATCGAGGCAGCTATTGCGCGTGGAGCACACGGCCAGCTGATTACTTCTACATACCAAAACTTCACAGATGTCGATTCTCTTCAGTTCTTCTATGATCTGCAGACTAGGTACCCGGATCGATTCGCTTGCAGGCTTGACAAGGAATGCTTCCATGACATTCATGGTAATACCGTTGGCTTCCATTCCAAGGGGTACTTATTTGAATTTGTTGATCGGAACGAGCTGCTTGTTGGATCCTCCAACATCACGGTATACGCCCTTCTGAAGAATATAGAATGGGATGTATCCGTTATTGAGGAGGATGACGGCGAAACATATACATCTGCCAAAGTAGAATTCGATTCGTTGTGGGAAAAGACGCTGCCGCTTTCCCTTGACTTGATAGATGAGTATCGGACAAGGCTATATTATTCCATCGAGAGATGGGACATGGATTACGATATCGCAAACTCTGAAGTCAAGCCCAATTATATGCAGCGGCGAGCATTAAAGGAACTCAACAGAGTTCGTGCAATGGGCGCTTCGAGAGCATTAATCACGGCTTCTGCCGGTTCTGGTAAAACGTTCCTAGCTGCTTTCGATGCACTTAACTTTGCGCCAAAACGACTGTTATACATTGTGCACGAAGGCTCCATATTGATGAAATCATATGAGACATTCCAGAGAGTCTTTGGCAGTGATCGGTCATACGGTATTTTTAACGGCGAATACAAAGAGCAGGAAGCCGATTTCGTGTTCTCTACCAACGTTACAATGGCTAATTCACTGGAGCTCTTTGAGAAGCACACATGGGACTATATCATCATCGATGAATGCCACCATGCAACTGCAGAAACATACCGTAAAATCATAAACTACTTTGAGCCGCAGTTCCTTCTTGGAATCACTGCGACTCCGGAACGCATGGATGGGGAAGACGTGTTTAGCCTTTTCGACCAGAACGTTCCCTATGAGCTGCGTCTTCGGGATGCAATCATCAATGGACTTGTTGTACCTTTTAAGTATTACGGCATTCGAGATGAATTGATCGAGTATGGCATCAAAGAAACAAAAGGCCATAAGTTTGTTGAGCAATTCTCCGATGACAAGCATTGTGATTTTATCTATCACATGATAGAGAGCCATAGAATTCCGGGACAGAAACTGAAGGCACTGGCATTTTGCCGAGATATTTCCCATGCCATCCGTATGTCTCAAGCTATGGAGGACTATTATCATACACAGTACCTGACTGGACGGAATTCTGTTGGCGAACGGGTCCGAGCCTATAAGGACCTCCAGGATGACGCTGCTGATCTTGAAATCCTATTTACAGTAGACATTCTCAATGAAGGTGTAGATATCCCCGGCGTGAACATGGTCCTGTTCCTTCGGCCAACTGATTCACAGACTATTTTTATCCAACAGTTGGGGCGTGGCCTGCGCAATTATGAAGGCAAAAAGTATGTCACGGTCCTGGATTTCATAGGTAATGACTATAAGAGAAGTGTTCAGATTGCTTTTGCACTGGGAAGCCTTTCTGAAAACTTCGTTGTCGAGAAAAAGCTTATTGCGTGCCTCGTCGAAGACAACTTTACAAGCATAGGCTTAGCGGATTACGGTGTTGAAATCCATCTTGATGATCTCAGCAAGAAGGAGATCCTGTCGTATATTGACGAGGTAAACTTCAATACAAAAACCTTCTTACAACAGGACTACTTGAACTTTAAAAAATATATCAGCGCTGCCCGATACCCGCAGCATGTCGATTATCTGAACAATGACTATGCACCGGATCTAATCAAATTCATGCAATCCAGAATTGGCGGGCGGAAGAACTCGTCATACTTGGGCTTTTTGCAGGCAATTGGAGAAGATGATCTGCCGTCGTTTGATGAGCGGCAAGAGTCTTTCATCAAGTATGTCTCTGATATGCTGCCTATAGTTCGCCCATACGAGTATCTGATGATTCAGGCGCTGATCTTTCATGCTGGGCAATGCAGTATCGAAGAGGTGCGGCATCATGTTCAGACAAACGCAAAGAGTTTTCAGCAAGCACCTTTTGACCACGCGCTTCATTATATGAGGGAGACTGGATACTTTGAATTATGCGATGGGGCACTCTCTCTGAATGGTATCAGGCTTGGTGTAGAATTCGACGAGTATATGAGAGACCTTCTAGAGTATGGCCTGGGGAAATACGATGTCGATTTCGACGATGCCAAACCGGATGAAACATTCCACCTGTGGGCCAAGTATCGCAAGGAGCAGGTACAGCAGCTTTTGCTGAACAACCCGAAAGATATTATGGTCGGCACGAAAATCTACGACGGTGTTGCCTATGCGTATGTAACTGTTATCAAAGCCACCAGCACGAAAGACGATCTAAAGTATGTCGATGGATATATTGATGCAGATACATTCCAGTGGGAAACGGTGGCTAATGTCAGCGAAAGAGAGCTGAACGCTCTGAAGACAAGCAAGCGAATGCACATCTTCGTTCGCAAAGTAGATAATGAAGACGGAATTCAGCTGCCATTCACATATATTGGTTCAGGAAAGATGGAATACATTGAAGGGTCAAAGAAGCCAAACGGTGCTCATTTGTTCCGAATCCCAATGGAAACGACAGCCCCGGAAGATATCTTCTTTGACTTTAAACTTCCGGCTGACAGGTGATTCTCATGAAAACAATTGAAGTGGTTGCGGCTGTTATCCATCGCGGAAATCGTGTGTTTGCAACACAACGAGGCTATGGCCCATATAAAGACGGGTGGGAATTCCCTGGTGGTAAGATCGAAAAAGGGGAAAGCCCTGAAGCTGCACTGAAGAGGGAGATCCAAGAAGAGTTAGATACCTGTGTTGAAGTCGAGGAACATCTTTGCACAGTTGAATATGATTATCCTGAGTTTCACCTGCATATGGACTGCTATCTGGCAACAATCGTTGACGGACATCTTGAATTGAAAGAGCATGAAGCAGCGAAATGGCTTGACTCCAAGGAGATTGACAGTGTTGGATGGCTGCCAGCGGATTTGATAGTCGTAGAGAAGCTGAAGAGTTCTGCACTATGGAATAACGAATGGTGAATGATACGGACTATGTACTATAGTCGGTAGTATCAAAAGATAAGGGGGTGTGGTGCAATGGGTTTAACTAAAACTGATTTCATGCGCGGAATGCAGTGCCCGCGTATGCTCTGGCTTGACAAGCACCACCCTGAGCTGAAAATCATTCCTCCATATATCCGTGATCGGCTGAACAAAGGTAATGAATTCGGCGACAGCATGATGGGTATCTTTGGCCCATATGAGGAGGTCAAGGAATACTACCCCGGAACAACAAGACCCAACAAGAAGGAAATGGTCCGTAAAACGCGGGAGCTTTTAGACTTCGGAGTGAAAGTCATTTGTGAAGCGGCCTTTATGGATGATCAAGGGAACTATTGTGCCGTAGACATCCTGCGGTGGAACGACGAACGGAATTGCTATGATCTCTACGAGGTCAAGAACTCCGCTGAAGTGTCCGAGCAGTTTATCAAAGACACCGGATATCAAGCGTACCTGATTCGCAAAATAGGGCTGAGACTTGACAAGGTATTCATCATCTATCACGGAGAAGAGCCTTATGAGATCCAGGAAGTGACGGACCATGCGAACGACTGTGCTGTATGGGTTTCTGAGAACATCAATCGGCTGAACGCAGTAAAGGAACAGAGGGAGGAGGTCTGCTGCGAAACAGGCATCCATTGCTCTGATCCCTACGAGTGCTGGTATATCGGATACTGCCGGATGAAAGAGCGCGGTGAGCTTGATCTGCCCAGATGCAAATGGTGTAATCTTGGGAATCCGTTGTATGTCAGTTATCATGACAATGAATGGGGAGTTCCTTGCCATGATGACCACGATCTCTACGAACTCTTTATTCTGGAATCCTTCCAGGCCGGACTGAGCTGGGAGATCGTCCTGAATAAAAGAGAAAACTTTCGAGCCGTCTATGACGATTTCGATATCGATAAGGCTTGCGAATATGAGTCCGACAAGGTCGATCTGTTGCTGGCAGACAAGGGTATAATCCGCAATAAACTGAAAATTAAGGCCAGCATTCGCAATAGCCGGGTTTTCCGTGACATTCAAAGGGAATTCGGAAGCTTTGATCGATATATCTGGAGCTTCACAGATGGAAAGACGATCTATGAGAACGATCCGGAAGTAACAACAAGCCCGTTGTCGGACGCCATCTCAAAGGATCTCTCTAGACGCGGTATGAGCTTTGTCGGATCTACGATCATTTATTCCTATCTGCAGGCAATCGGGGTTATTAATGCGCATGGAGATGAGTGCTATCTCTTTGCAGGGAAGAGCCCTGGCAAATGATAGAAGTCGTTTCGCAGGCGACCAAATGAAGATGGGCCTGTGCTATCCTGAACATAAGAACAATGACGGGAGGATAGATCATGACTAAAACTGAGCTAAGATACATCGCAGAAGACCTTGTAGATGAACTCCGGGAGATGCCGGATTTATCAGAAACCACGTCCTGGCAGCTTCTGAAGGTCGGGGGATACGACCCGGATGAATTTGACTTCTCTGATCTGATGGAGTATCATCAGGCTCTTTTCCGCACAGCAAAAGCGAACCATATCACGCTCGATATGTCAAAGCACGAGAACAAGGTGGAAGGCTTGCCGTATAATCTGGACTTCGTTGTTCGAAACAAGAAAGCCCAGATTAAATGCCCGTACTGCGGCAGCAAAAATACCGCGAGGATCCTCTATGGGATGCCTGCTTTCAGTGATGAGCTTCAAGCCAAGCTGGATTCCGGGAAGTTGCATCTTGGGGGATGCTGTATCTCCGGCGTTCCGGATGGGAACGGTGGTATGATCAATCTGGACCCGGGCAGGTATTGCAATGACTGCCATAAGGAATTTGCCCGGCCTCCATATCTGGTTTCGAAGGATCACAGCAGCGCCGAAGCCTATGCGGATATTGTGACGGGAATCCGCTTTTCCTACGGTGGTTTCTTCCAGGGCCATACCGAGATAACAATCAAGAGGAACAAGAATGGGGCCATCGCGGTGGTTTCTCAGTTCCCTTATGAGAGCAAACCGGTCCCGGATCGCCAGATCACGGCACTTCGATGGATGAGGCTCGTAAATCGTCTGTATTCTGAGCTTTATCTTCATGAGTGGAAGAAGGACTATGATAACTTTGACGTTCTGGATGGTGAGCAGTGGTCGCTGGAGATCATACTGACGAATCGTCGGAAGAGAACATATGAGGGTAGTAATGCTTACCCACCGTACTGGCCGGAGCTCAAGGCCCTTTTCCGGCCTTTCCTGAGGAGCTGAAGTAATATGAGCACGATTGCAATCAGAAAGATCAGTATTACTGCTTTAGATACTGACGCTATAGTCAATGCTGCCAATGACGGCCTCTGGGCTGGCGGAGGTGTTTGCGGAGCCATCTTCAAAGCGGCGGGTTACGATCAGCTGCAGGAAGCCTGCAGCAAATTCGGTCACTGTGATACTGGTTCAGCCGTTATCACGCCTGGTTTTAATCTGAAGGCAAAATACATCATTCACGCGGTTGGCCCCAGGTGGAAAGATGGTAAACACAAGGAACCGGAACTCCTTTACGGGGCGTATTATAAATCACTGGAACTGGCTGTGGCCAATCACTGCAGATCGATTGGCTTTCCTCTGATTTCCGCAGGAATCTTCGGGTATCCTGTACAGTCAGCCTGGTATGAGGCGCTGAAAGCATGCAGCGATTATCTGGACCAGCATCAGCATGTGTCGATCGACATTGTTTTTGCAGTGCTGAATGATGAGATCCTTGAGACAGGACATAAGGCACTAATCGGAAGCGGAGCCTCCCGGTATAAGATTGCGGAGAGGAATGACTGGAAGACTCTCGACATGCCGGAGCAACACGATACGTTTATCTTCCAGAGACCATTTTCCGTTCAGCAGATGGCTGCGCTGCGGCGCGGCAACATTCCGCAGGAGATGGAAGACAAATGGTTCTGGTTTATGGAAGGGGATACCCTCTACGCACATCGTAGCTGGACGGGGATCTGTGTCTATCGCATTGATTTCAAGCCGGATAATAACCATGTGGTGACGGTCAACCGGGATCCGGAACAGTATAAATGCACAAGTACTGCAGAAGATGCTCAGCAGCTGAACAGCCTGCTGAACTGGTGGACCCAAGATTCTTATGATTATTATAACGAGTGGCTTTCTGAGACTTACGACAATCTGAAGAAGGCAGGGAAGATCCCGGACAAGCTTGTGATCTCCGGTAAGGAGGTTGACGCCTTTTTCTTCCACAGACCCGAAGAACCGCATGGCTACCTGAGCAACTGGTATGCATCACCTTTTGACCTGGATGGCGAACACTTTTCTTCCGTGGAGCAGTACATCATGTACAGGAAGTGTACGATCTTTGGGGACGAGGAATCAGCGAAAGCCGTTCTTGCAACGGATGACACCGCCAAGCAGCAGGCCATCGGCAGAAAAGCATCCGGGTATATCGGATCTGTATGGGCTGGCATGCGCCAGATGGTAGTATTTCGTGGACTGATGGAGAAATTCGGCCAGAATGAAGATCTGAAGCAGAAACTGTTGGAGACCGGTGACGCCTGGCTCGTGGAATGTGCCGGATCAGACAAGATCTGGGCCTGCGGTATTCGCTTGAACGATGATAAGCGTTTTGATGCTTCAAATTGGACCGGTGATAACATTCTCGGTTTTGCCCTGATGGAAGTCAGAGAAAAGTTGAAAGAGGCCGATGAATGAAAAGAGCAGCACGGTGGATCCGGCATACGCATCTCTTCCGGAAGGACGAATATGAGTGCTCTGCATGTGGATTCAAAGCAGATAAGCCATATCGTATATGCCCCTGTTGTGGTTTGCTCATGAAGGGCTCCAAGTATGACCCATCCTGGGTAGATGAGATGGAAATGATCGATGCCATCTTTGATGATTAACGTGGTTCGCGAGAGCTTTATGCAGATATAATATGTCCTATTGAAGGTGAAGCGGGGAGGTTTTTACCAACAAGTCTGAGAAAGAAAAGCTAATCTGCATCAAGTCAGTTTTCGCACCTTTTTTTCCGTGAAAGGCCTCCTGCGTTGTGACATAATAGCATCGTATCAAATGAGAATCTTAGATTATGGAGGCTAAAAACATGAAAAAGAACATTAGCGGAAACAGCCTAGAGGCCCTCACCACGGATCGCGTGCCCGTAATCGCCGGAGAGGCAGCAGAGTCGGCACTTGATATCTCTGAAGATACGAGGCGGATCATTGAAATGACGCCAAAGGACGGCTTCCAGAAAAAGCTTGAGCTGATCACAGCGGCGCAAGACATGTCTACACCGGAGAAACTTGCAGCAATAGATGCCGCTGAAGACAAGTACGCACAGGATCTGGCTAACAATGCCGATCTGTACAGGGGCATGATGTGGACCAAGGTTGGGCTGGTACTCACATGCACAGCGGGTATCGTGCTAATGATTTCCGCTCCAGAGGGACGAAAAGTGGCTAAAGCGATCCTAAAGATGGTGGCGTGAAAGGAGTAGTATGGACACTGATAATCAAGCCAGGTATCAGCAGATCATCCAGAAAACCCTGGATGATTTTGCGCATGCCCTTACGGAGCAAGACTTATTTGAATGTGCCAAGAAAGTTGGCGTGATGGAATTCCTTGGTGTTCCGGATACAGACTACTACAGTGCGCTTTCATTCCATGCAACCGGGGATGCACAAAATGCTATTGCCAGGTATGAAAAGATTGGAAAGGAATCTACGTTCTATCCCAATGTTCTTGAGGACTTGGCGATCGACTACATGCTCACTGGAGACTACCTGAAGCTCCATGAAGTCCTGCAAAAAGATGAGTATTTGTCCACGCCACTTGCAGAATTGGATCTCAGAATTCAGTGTCTGGAACACATGGCTGTTGAAGATTTTAAGCGTTGCAAAGACGCATTGGAAACAGTTACAGCCAGAGATGTTCCTGCTGCAAATTACTCCGGGGATGATGCAGAGCTGTTTTTCAGTGTGTGTTCTATGCTTGCCATTGCACTGGTCATTACAGGGGAATGTATTAATCAATGCACAAATTATCAGATCCGGACGGGATCTCCTAATATAGATATCCCTAATAATCCGGATCTTGCCCGCTTTGCTGATGAGTATGATAAATGGTGTTATATTCTCCAGCTGTCCAAACATCTGCTTATCTTCCAAATGCCTGATGGTATTACTTCTTTGGCGGACTGTGCGCTCAGTGGATATAACTGGGAGAATAAACTCCGCATTTTCACTGAGACGAACCATATTAAGCAAATACTACAGCTTATTCTCACCCTTTGCAGACCTGAGGTTCACCTAGGCATCAACCGAATGAAAGCTCTTGAAAAAGTCCTGGAAGCTTTTATGCATATCAGGCCCCAGGAAGTAGCGCATCTGATCAGCGTATATTTTGACGATATTCAAGCAGCATATATGGACGGTGACACTCGGCTTGCACAGTATATCGGCTATGCGTATTCAGAAATATTGGCCACTGGCGAGGATACTTTTGATCTTGAGGAAAAAATAAAAAGCCTTCAAGAGAGTGGGGATGAATCTGAGAGGCAGATAGTGGCGACTAGGATAAAGATGGCTCGCAAAATGTCACGAAAGGGTCATGATGCGCTCATGAATGCAGAGTATGCATTCGCAAAAACCAAGGGCGATGTCCCTGGAGCAAAAGACTATAGCGCACTGTCTTTGCAATTCTTCAGGGTCCTGGAAATTGAGTACTGTGAGAAGCTCATGTATCCTCTTGCAAACGTAATAGATATCGAAAAGCTTAGGAGCCTTGCAGAGCAGAGTGACGAAGACTGGAAGGTTAACAGCTGGAACCGGGACTGTAGTTACATCGACAAGATAAAGTCTGGAAGACAACGCTCAATTGAAGTCGGTGCGGTGAGGACGCTTCTTGCACATGTGATCGGATATAAAACGAAGGAAGATCCCAGTGCGATATATCTCCGCTCTTTAATTGATAACATACTGTCTGATGTTGGCAAGCAAGCACTCCAGAACAAGACAATGCTTGATGTAATAGGAGAAAATGTCCTTGATCGCTATCGGACACCGGGAGCGCACACAGGCTTTTTGCCATATTCAACTGCATGTCAAGCGGTTGATTACGTCCGAGAAAAGCTGCCTGTGGTTGTAGGCTGGTTTACATAAGTATATCAACATACCGGGGAGGAGGTGAGAATATGGCATATAATGAACTGATTAAGAACTTTGACAGAATCAGGGACTACATGCGCGAGTTCTATGTATACGGTTTTAAGAGCAGAGACGAATATAACAAAAAAAGCGCTCGTTCCTATGATGACGAGAGGAGACGTATAGAGAGCTGGCTCGGAGATTATATGGGTTTTCGGCAGACACCTGATGGGAAAAACGTTTTCATTTCGATCGATAGCCGTATTACTCACCACAACCCTCTTTACAAGGCGTGGAAGGCGAAAAGCTTTACAGATGGTGATATCACGCTGCATTTTGCCATTCTGGATATTCTAGCGTCGTCAGATACCAAATTGACAGCCGGGCAGATTACCGAAGCAATTGACAAAAAGTATCTTTCAATCTTCCGGGATCCCAAGCTGTTCGATGAATCGACAGTCAGAAAAAAGCTGAAGGAATATGTTTCGGATGGCCTTTTGAAATCAGAGCGGGCTGGTAAGTCTGTTGTGTATTACAGAGCCGAGGATAATGAGACTGATTGTTCCGATGCTTTGGATTTCTTTTCTGAGGTTTCACCGTGCGGTGTCGTTGGGTCTTTTCTGTTGGACCGGATCGATGCACATGATGAGCATTTCGCTTTTAAACACCACTACATAACGCAAGCCCTTGACAGCGATGTCTTATGCGCCATCTTTATGGCAATGCAGGAGAAACGAGAGATTACAATTACCAATCTCAGTAGAAGAGCAAACGAACCGAAAAGCATTGTTCTACTCCCGATAAAAGTCCTCTTCAGCGTTCAAAGCGGCAGACAGTACCTGCTTGGTTACCAGCGGAGATCCAGAAGAATTAAATCTTTCAGAATCGATTATATCCTTTCTGTTGAACCAAGCGAGGTTGCGGCTGACTTCGATACCTGGCGCGAGAAGCTGAACGGTATGCGCAAGCATATGTGGGGCGTCAGCACACAGGGACGAAGCGGAAGGACGGAACACGTGGAGTTTACTGTCCGATACGAGGACGATGAGGCTCATATCTACAACCGGTTGCTCAGAGAAAAACGTTGCGGCGAAGTCGAAAAGATCGATGACAACAGCTGCAGATTCTCGGCAGAGGTGTATGATACGAACGAAATGATTCCCTGGATCCGGACCTTCATCTGCAGAATCACGGAGATCAACTTTTCCAACAAAGAAATAGAATCACAGTTTCTCAGAGACCTTGAAGATATGTACAGGCTCTACGAGCTGAACGGAGGTGTCGCCGAATGATATTCAGCGAGATTTATGGCTCGTACTATAAGGCCATTACAGAGATCCTTAAGATCGCGGTTTCTGAGAGCGGGAGTGCATCGCTGAAAGATATCCGACCGGTAATTGAGAAATACGCCTTTGCCGAGAGCCTTCTTGCAATTGAACCGGCAATTTCTGAAGAGCGTTGGCAGGTTGTCCGTGCAGACGGCGAAACTGCAATCGAGAATGTCCCGTCCAGACCGCTGACGTTACTTGAACGGAGATGGCTGAAGGCAATTTCCCTAGATCCTAGGATAAAACTCTTCGACGTCGATTTCAGTTGGCTGGATGACGTGGAGCCGCTCTTTACACAGGATGATTACTATATTTTTGATAAGTATGATGATGGAGATCCGTTTGGAGATCCGGAGTATATCAAGAACTTCCGGCTGATTCTCGGAGCCCTGAAAGAGCATCAGCCTCTGCGCATAAGCATCGAGAATCGAAGAGGCAGTATGACCAATCTTTGTGTGATTCCGGAGTATCTGGAGTACTCAGAGAAAGACGACAAGTTCCGTCTGATTACAAGCGGGACCAGGCACACTGTGATTGTGAACCTCGGAAGGATCATATACTGCAGACGGTTCAACGGAGGTTTTCCGAATCAAGGCGGGAGAAAGAGAAACACAAACAGAAGCGTGACGCTCATCCTGACGGATAAAAGGAACGCCTTGGAGCGTGTGTTGCTTCACTTCTCTCACTTTGAAAAACAGGCTGAGAGAATTGACGAGGAGCACTATAAATTGATTGTGAAGTACGACAAGGATGACGAGACCGAGCTGGTCATACGTATACTGTCGTTCGGACCTATGGTTAAAGTGATTGAGCCATACAGCTTTGTTGATCTGATAAAGAAGAGGCTGATGATGCAAAAAGGCTGCGGACTGTAACGGTTCGCAGCTTTTTTTCCGGGATAAATGCTCTTCTTCCAGTTATGATATAGATGACAAAAAGAAATGGGAGGAGATATGTCGTGCTTCTGACAATAACGTATACAGGAACGCAGACACAGAATCTGGGATACCTCTTACATAAGAATCCGTACCGTGCCCAGAGTTTCGACCTAAGCTTCGGACACGCATATGTGTTTTATCCTGAGGTGTCTGACGAAAAAACCACAGCAGCCCTGTTGCTGGACATAAACCCTATTGACCTTGCCAGAGGTAAGCTAGGCACAAGAGATGGAGGGCTCTTCGACTACGTGAATGACCGCCCCTATGTGTCATCTTCGTTTATGAGTACCGCACTCTCCAGAGTGTTCAACACTGCTATGAGCGGTAAATGCGATAAGAATCAGGAACTCGCAGATACGCCGATCGACCTGACAGCATGTGTCCATATGCTGCCATGCAGAGGTACCGAAGAGCTGCCAAAAGAGATCTTTGAACCCCTTGGGTATACGGTCGAAACAAGGACTTCAATCCTGGATGAAAAGTTCCCTGAGTGGGGTGACAGCTCCTACATCGACCTGACCATCAGTGGGACTGTGACACTGTCGAATCTCTTGAATCATCTGTATGTTCTGATCCCGGTCTTCGACAAGCAAAAGCACTACTATGTCAGCGCAGATGAGATTGAGAAGCTGATGAAGCATGGAGAAGGGTGGCTCGCGAATCACCCTGCCAGGAATAAGATCGTTAACCGGTACTTCAGTATGCGTCGAAGCTTTGCGCATAAAGCGATTGACAGACTCATCGAGAGTGAACCAGTGGATGCCGAGGATCTGGATGCGGAAAATGATGAGGAGACCGAGAACGAGCCTGCGGTTCCGAACGAAATTAAGGAAAAGAGGATCTCTCTTAACACCAGACGTCTTGAAGCCGTTAGAAGCGCTGTAATTGAGAGTGGCGCTACTTCTGTGATAGATCTCGGATGCGGTGAGTGCAAGCTGACATCGATGCTCCTGGAGGAAAAACAAATCAAGCGGGTCGGAGCTGCAGATGTAGCGGTAAGAGCTCTTGAAAAAGCAAAGCAGAATCTGCGCTATGACAGGATGCCGCCCTATAAGAAAGAAAAGCTGACTCTGATGCAGGCGTCGCTGACATACAAGGATCCGAGATTCTCAGGCTTTGACGCAGCCTGCCTGGTTGAGGTGATCGAGCACCTCGATCCGATGAGGATTCCTGCATTTGAACGTGTAGTTTTCGAGTTTGCAGTGCCGCACACGGTAATCGTTACGACTCCGAATAAAGAATACAACACACATTATGAGTGGCTGTCCGAGGGCAACCTGCGGCACAACGATCATAGGTTCGAATGGAGCCGGGATGAGTTCGCAAAATGGACAGAACATATCTGTCAGACATTTGGTTATACCGTAGAAAGAAGCGAGATCGGAGACGTTGACGAAGAATTTGGTGCTCCAACGCAGATGGGGGTGTTCAGAAAATGCGTATAGAAATTCCAGAGTTTGCGCTTGTCGCTCTTATCGGTGCAACATCAAGCGGTAAATCCACATTTGCAAAGAAACATTTTCTGCCGACAGAAATCCTTTCCTCTGACTTCTTCAGAGGCATGGTTTCCGATGACGAGAACAATCAGAAAGTCTCCAAAGAAGCGTTTGACCTTCTGTTCTACGCAGCAAACAAGCGTCTGGATCTTATGAAGACGACTGTTATCGACGCCACGAATGTCCAGCCTGCCGCTAGAAAGCAGATTATTGACCTGGCACGTGAGCAGAATGTTCACAGCGTGGCAATTGTCCTCAATCTTCCGGAAAGAGAGCTGCAGGCCAGAAACGCTTCGCGCCCTGATCGGGGATACCCTGAGCACGTGATCAGAAAACACGTGTCGGATCTTCGTCGCGGTCTCAGAAACCTGAAGAGAGAGGGATTCCGGTTCGTCTATATACTCAACTCTCAGGAGGAAGTTGACGAGGTTGAGATTGTCCGCACAAAGATGTGGAACAACAGGAAAAATGAACACGGGCCGTTTGACGTGATCGGTGACGTGCACGGTTGCTTCGATGAGCTTGTTATGCTCCTGCGGAAGCTTGGGTATGAGGACAACGAGGAAGCGGGAATGATCCACCCGGAGGGAAGGAAACCCGTGTTCCTTGGCGACCTCTGCGACCGTGGCCCGAAGAACGTGGAAGTCCTGCGCTTGGTAATGAAGATGGTAAAATCCGGCAATGCTCTTGCTGTGCCCGGAAACCATGACGTTAAGCTCGTCAAGTATCTGCTTGGCAAGAATGTACAGCTGACGCATGGCCTTGACAAAACCGTTGAAGAGTTGGAAAAGCAGGATGAGCAGTTCCGCAATGACGTCAGGGAGTTCCTGGACGGGCTGGTGAGCCACTATGTCCTGGATGATGGCAAGCTCGTAGTTTCGCATGCAGGCCTTAAGCAGGAATATATCGGACGCGGTTCCATGAAGGTGAGAGATTTCTGCCTGTATGGAGAGGCAACCGGAGAGATCGACGAATATGGCCTGCCGGTAAGACTCAACTGGGCGTCTGATTATCGTGGAAAGGCGACGGTTGTATACGGACATATCCCTCAGCTTGAAGTCCAGGCCATGAACGGCACGTACTGTATTGATACCGGCTGCGTATTCGGCGGCAAGCTTACAAGCTACAGATATCCGGAAAGAGAACTCGTTGATGTTGATGCGCTTGCACAGTACTATGCTCCGGTGAAGCCGCTTTCCCCGACACAGAGCACGACGGATGACATGCTTACCGTTGGCGACGTGCAGGGCAGGCTCTATCTAAACACCGAACTGATGCCCTCCATCACGGTACAGGAAAACAACGCTGCTGCTGCGCTTGAAATCATGTCCCGGTTTGCGGCTGATCCGCATTGGCTTATTTATCTGCCGCCTACCATGTCTCCGTGTGAAACAAGCCCGATTGATAACTACCTTGAGCATCCGCTTGAAGCTTTTGCATATTACAGGAATCGTGGTGTTCAGAACGTTGTCTGCGAGAAGAAACACATGGGTTCCCGTGCGGTTATCGTCCTCTGCCACACAGAGGAAACTGCCAGGAAACGGTTTGGCGTCAGCGATGGAAGCAAGGGCATCATCTATACCAGAACCGGGCGGCATTTCTTTGATGACACTGAAATCGAGAATGGGGTGCTTTCCAGACTGGACGCGGTTCTGACCAAAACCGATTTTTGGAGCGATTTCGCCACAGACTGGGTGTGCCTGGATACAGAGCTTATGCCCTGGTCTGAGAAAGCGCAGACACTGCTCTCAAGACAGTATGCCCCGGTTGGCCGCGCAGGAAAGGAAAGCATTGCAGCTGCTATCGCGGCGCTGGAAGAGACCTGCAAGAGACCTAATCGTCCGTTTGAAGTCGATGCGCTGACCTCTGGTCAGAACGTTGATCCGTCTGAGCTGCTTGAAAGATTCAAGGTGAAACAGCAGTCCATCAGCGGATACATAGATGCCTATCGTGAATACTGCTGGAAAGTTAATTCGGTCGATGATCTGCGAATTGCTCCGTTCCATCTGCTTGCCTGTGAGGGCAACGTGTTCTCCAGAGAGAAGCACGTCTGGCATATGGAAAAGATCAAGCAGTACTGCACCGGCATAGACCCTATCTTTATGGCTACGGAATATATCTGCGTAGACACAGCGGATGAAAACAGCGTAAATGCCGGAGTCGACTGGTGGCTCAGACTGACTGGATCCGGTGGGGAAGGAATGGTGGTCAAGCCCGAGACGTTTATCGCAAGGAGACAGACGGAAGTTCTTCAGCCTGCAGTAAAGTGTCGTGGCCCCGAGTATCTCCGAATTATCTACGGCCCCGAGTATCTGATGCCTGAGCACCTGACACGGCTGAAGAAGCGCTCGCTCTCAAGAAAGCGGTCACTTGCGATCAGAGAGTTTTCGCTTGGCATGGAATCTCTTGCCCGCTTCGTAAATAAAGAACCGCTTTACAGAGTACATGAATGCGTGTTTGGCGTTCTTGCATTCGAAAGCGAACCGGTGGATCCCAGACTGTAAGCCTTGTGAGGCACATTTTCTCGGAAATGTGCCTCACTTTCTTATGTTCGCAGCTTTTTTTCCGGGATAACCAGGCCCTTGGCTGCTATGATATACTCACAAACAATTTACAGGAAAGGAGGAGGCAACCGCTATGCAACAACTGATTGTGAAGAAGCTGGAGGAGATTGAAAGACAGGACCACGTACGGATCCTTTTGGCCGTCGAATCCGGCAGTCGGGCATGGGGATTCGCGTCTGAAGACAGTGACTACGATGTAAGATTTATCTATGTGAGGCCCAGAAACGATTATCTTCGCCTGGAGAAGTTCCGTGATGTAATTGAACTGCCGTTGGAGGGCGAACTTGACATTAACGGTTGGGACCTAGATAAGACTTTGCGGCTTCTGCGCAGCTCCAACCCAACACTGTTCGAGTGGTTTTCTTCTCCGATCGTATACCGTGAAACACCATTTGCAGATGATTTCCGATCTGTTATGTTCAAGTACTATTCGACCAGGAGAGGGTTATACCACTACCTGAGTATGGCAAACAGCAATTATCGAGAATACTTAAAGGGTGAAATGGTCAAAGCAAAAAAGTACTTCTATGTTCTGAGACCGATTCTGGCATGCCGATGGATTATAGATCACGGCACGCCTCCTCCCATGCTGTTTTCCGAGCTTGTAAAGTCGGAACTAGACTCAACTGTTTCGAAAGACGTAGTCAGATTGTTAGATTTGAAAATGAATTCGCCTGAAACCAAAACCATTCCCAGAGTCGAAAGCTTGAATAAATATCTCGAAAGCAGTATAGAAGAGGTTCAGACTCGTATCAAACAGATGCCGGAGGACACCTATCATGACTGGGAAGAACTGAACCAGATCTTCCTGTCACAGCTCGAATAGACTTGTTTATTGTCCATCTGTGGATAGACAAAATGAAATGTATCAGAGGAGGATTTGCATATGAAATATGTTGAATTCCCTGTCATAGATCCAATCGCGACAGGAAAAAACATTCTCTCTCTCCGAAAAGAGAAGGGGCTCACCGTAAGAGACCTTCAGAAATTCTTCGGCTTTGAGGAACCCCAGGCAATCTATCGATGGCAGTATGGCAAAACGCTGCCGTCTGTAGATAACCTGTACGCGCTGAGTTCGATTCTCGAGGTCCCAATAGAAAGGATCCTGGTCCGCGCTTGTTTCGGAAAGACAATACAAATAGAGAAGCAGCAGGAAACCCCTGCTGCTTCCGCTTTTATACGCCTAGTCCATGAAGAAGTTGGCATCCACAATGCTGACTTCTTTTTCTGTTTCCGGCTTACCCATTACCAAAACTACATCAGCATCTTCTTCAGCACTGCAGACTGTGGCCCCTTGCGCCTCCAGAAGAAGAACCAGGTAACGTGCCAGGCTTAATTTGCCGCGCCGGTGTTCTACTCCGGCATACCAGTCATAGTCCCAGGCCTGTGGAGCGCCATCGAAGATCAGGCAACGGTTTCTGACGTCGATGTACCCGTAGTTGACAGTTTGGCACTGCTGCCTGAGATTGTGCTTGAAGAAACAGTTTGCCTCACTGTAAAGAGCGCTTTCTTTGCCATTGTTATTGCCTTCCGGAACGGCAATCATGCCAACCAAGCACGTTTCGACCTTGCTGAAGTCCGGACGTCCGCTGAACAGATGGATATTTGTGTTGACCTTGTCGATCGGTGCCGTAAGGTCAATATCGATATACTCTGCAGCGTCACTGTGGGTGATGTCTCCCGAGAAGACAACACCACAGTCTCTGAAACTCTGATTCCAGCCAACAGAATGAGATTTTCCGGCAAGGTCCGTGTAACCGGCATGAAGGTCCACGTCAACACGGGTCGTATCATTCCAGTACACAAAGAACCTAAGACGGCTGATGTCCTGAGGAATTCTGTATGCGATGCCGCTGCGGATGTACCCGCCCTCCGCAGACTTATCATTGCAATGAATCTCTGAAGCGGCAAGGTCGTAGTCATCCATGCGGATAAAGACCTTTTTTTCGCGTAGCTGGGTAGTGCAGGTCCTCATACGCTCTTTGAGAAGGTCCTCAAAGGCGGAGTAAAGCATATCACAATCCTGGCGTTCTTCTTTCGTAAGCTTGCCGAAATAGTTCATGTTGGTGACCAGGGTCTGCATGCTCAGAGAGGAAGCTTTCTCAGACAGGGCAAGGACGATATCGTCTTTTTCGTAGCCAAGCCGCATGAGCCATGCCACCATGCGCAGCATCATTCCCGGTCTCTGAGCAATGAAGCCCAGAGCGCCGTCGCTTCCGCTTTTGAGCATGGACTTGGCAACACTTTCCCAGGAACGGAGCTTGCCATCCCGGAGATCATTAACCGCATCCATATGCCCCTCGGATCTGGAGTACACCGAGTAGTCAAGGTAATTCAAAAGCAGGATATTTCTCTCAGCGCCCTTCCCGGACAGAACCAGATTGGCCCGGAAATCCTTTACAGTATAGCTTTCCAGCAGCTTGACGAGGAACCTCTTTTGAGCTGTATGAAAATGATATTTGTTTTTGCCGAGCAGAAGATCAACACAGCGAAGCACGTCGCCGGTATGCTGGCAAAGCGAACGGAGAATGCTGAATGCAGTCTCACGGTCTTCCATACCGAAAACAATCTCATACAGTGCGTTCATGTTTTCCTTAAAGCCTACGCTAAGGTCGCGGAGGTTCGCAACAGAAACATGAGAGATAGCTTCTGTGACGATTTCGCGCTCAGGCTGAGTCATCCGCTCTTTGCGGGAAAGGATGATATGAAGAGGCTTATTATAGCTCTCCTCAACCGGAAGGAGCTTGATGGTTTTTGCTTTTAAAACAATGTCCTGCTCCTTGGCTTCAGCGGTGGTTTCATCTTCACAGGGAAGCCAGCCCCGTTTGACCGTTACACCGAAAAAGAGCTCCATGCCATATGTGGAGAAGTAGTGAATAAGCTGATGGAAGCGGAAGACCGCCTCATCCATCTCCATAACCTGCTGCGGAAAACCGGGATACATCGGATCAGCGTCGACAGTATTCATCATGCCCTTGACCTTCTCGTAGAAACCGTCAAGAGAAGGACTGACAGCAATAGAAGCAATGTCAGACGGAGCCAGCATATAACCTAGCGCCTGGAGGTTTTCGTTTAGGGTGACAGCTTTTGCAAGCAGTTCATCGGTAAGCTCGGAATTACGCTTCTCATATGTTACAAAGCGGAGTTCATCGAGCAGAAGTTTGTTGTAATTCATTTTTCAATCCTCCGCAAATTCGTAAAGTGAAAGGCAAGCCATCTGATGACATTTACCCGTACACGATCTTTGTAGGCTCGAATATCAGTAAATAGATCAAAAGTATGTCATCGGAAAAGGGGGAGCATCATACTGCTTTCCCGGCGCAAAACCGCATTTCACAGAGTATTGTTTGACACTGTGCGTTACCATGCAACAGTGGGTGAAACGTGGCTTAGCGACTCGCAGCGTTAAGCATGACAGAATGTGCTCAGGCATGTACGGGAACGCTTGCCTTTATTGGAATGAAAGCAAGCCACCTGGTGACCTGATCCTGCACTACCTTTATGATCGTCCCGAAGAACGGAAGTTCTAAAAGTATGTCACCACGAGAGTGCAGGAACGCTTGCTTTATTCCCATTATACTGACGGCAAGATAAAAGTCATTGAACTATCAGTTTAATCGGTGCAAATTATGCCCGAAATGCTAGGGGAGGTGTAGGTTGAAACCTACACCTCATTCTTTTTCACACAAAACTATGAAGAATAGTGTCGCTTATAACCTACACCTCGTGAAGAGGGTATTGCATTTCAAAAATCTATGAGTATAATAAAGCTATCCGAAACGGAGCGTTACAGATAGATAGAAATGAGGTGCATGCGCATGAGATCCAAGAATCCGGAACTGATGAATGCCATCAAGGAGTTCGTCAACAAGTACTACCGAGAGCACCATACGTCGCCTTCCACTCAGACGATAGGGGAAGCTGTCGGGGTGACCAAAAGCACGGTTTATCGTTATCTTGTTGAAATGAGCGAAAAGGGCATTCTGGACTACGACAAGACCGTTCGTGCTACAGAGCAGATGACTAAATGCAAGACAGGATATTTCTCGGCTCCTCTGGTCGGCAGCATTCGCTGCGGTAATCCGGAGACGGAAGAGGAAATGGTGGAAGAGTACGTCAGCCTTCCGGAGTCTCTCTTCGGAAAAGGAGAGTTTTATCTTCTGAGAGCAAAAGGCGATTCTATGGTAGACGCCGGAATCGAAGAAGATGATCTTATTGTCATCCAGCTTCAGCACGAAGCTACAGAGGGAGACATTGTGGTTGCTCTCGACCCGGACAGCCAGAATACGCTGAAGCGTTTTGGCGGATACGATGAAGAGAGTGGGTACTATCTTCTGGAGTACATGAATGAGAAGAAGTATCCGGGGAAGGTTGAGAAGGTAAGAAGCTTTGTTGTGCAGGGTGTTGCCAGGCACGTTATCAAGACCTTGTAAGGCTATTTTCAGGCATAGGAGTGATCAATGTGGGAGGACAGGATGTAAAGTGCCCGGAATGCGGGGCAATTAACCACAGTCTCTATTTGCAGGAGACGGATGGCTGGATGGAGTGTGAGAGCTGCGGATGTTCCGCGCATCTCCTGAAGGCTAAAACCAAAGACTTGACTGACGACAAGAACTGCCTCTGGCAGGTTATCAGGCCGCTGCCGTCGGGCAGACGGGCAATCTGAGAGGGAATTAAGGTGAAGAAGATCTATGTTCAGGTTGACAGTGAGCGGCAGGAAAGCGGGGAGGTTATTCCGCTGACGGTCTCCTGGCAGGATGGCCGGATATGGAACATTGACAGGGTGCTCCATTCCTGCATTTCTCACGATGGAGAATATGAAGGAATTCGCTACACGGTGATTATCGGTAGTGCGGAAAAATACATTTACAGAGCTGGTCACGCTTGGTACGTGATGGCTTGACAGGAGGTGCAGGCAGTGAAGAGATTCACGTCCTATGACGAGATCGAAACCCTCTGTGAAGCCATGATCAAAGACTTTTTTCGAAGCAGACACTATACCAATTCTCTCTGCGTAGATATCGAAGCCTTTGTGAAGGAATACTTGGGTCTTCCGATCGTCTATGATACGTTTGCAGAGCCTGACCCCGGAAGGGTGGGGTTCTTCTCAGACGGTGAACGACCCTTATGGGTCAGAAGGGGGAGTCAGAAGGAGCAGATCGTCTATCCGGCAAGAACGATAGTCATTGAGAAGTTCCTGCTGAATCCCAGGGAAAGCGCCAGAAAGAGATTTACTATCTCCCATGAAGGCGCACATGATGTGCTGGATCGGCACATTCCAATCCAGGCCAGTCCGGTGGCGGCTTTTCACAGCGAATATGATCCGGATATGACCTATACCACGGACATGCTTCATGAGATGCTGTCCATCAACGAATGCTTTACGAACCGGGCAGCTGCGTGCCTGCTGATGCCTGAGTTCCTGGTGAAGCGAGTATTGAAACGTCACAACAACTCAAAGAAGGTTGTGCTGTATTACGAAGAAAGCGGAAGCGTTCTTTCTCAGGATCAGAAGCTGCTGATTATGAGAATGGCAGATACAATGGGTGCTTCCTATACTGCTTTCAGCAATCGTCTGCGTGAGCTTGATCTGTTCGAGCAGAAGCCGCTGGAAGAGTATCTGCACACAGAGCTCTGTTATGGAGGTGAGAGCTATGCAGGCGGTCATTGAACGGCATGTGAATGCCGGTCCGGACCTTCAGCAGAAGCTTGCCGCTTCCAGAGCAGGTGCGCAGAACTTTCAGCTTCGGACGATCCGTTGCCCGTGCTGCGGCTTTTATCTTCTAGATGTGTACGGAAGGGAGCACTATTTCATTCGGGTCAAATGCCGAAAGTGCAAGTTCGACGAGACAATCGACACGGCACTCTTCAGAACCATGAAGCGCAGGAGCAGCAGAAGACTTGGGCCGCTTAAGCGCAGAGGAAGGGTGTGAGCTGATTGACTGCGGAACGGACCTACATATCTTTATTTATTCTGATGTCGAAGTAGATGTTTCGGTAATCAAAAGAAG
>ERZ857827.1408-NODE-1408-length-24893-cov-5.293945_pt1 | contig 24893 bp, 16 predicted proteins | sample MGYA00519761_ERZ857827 | MGnify/ENA primary metagenome ERZ857827 (study PRJEB31778, sample SAMEA3449370) | human gut metagenome | biome: human gut; feature: human-associated habitat; material: faeces | place: United Kingdom | collected 2010/2012 ... | reverse complement strand
CATTCCAACGTGAAATGATTTTCCCCATCGGCGAACCCAACACGGCGTATGCCAAGTATTTCACAGGCAATAGCTACCTGGCTCCGGTTTCGCGCGAGCAGGTGAATATTTCCAATGTCACTTTCGAACCGCGCTGTCGGAATAACTGGCATATCCATCATGCTACCGAGGGCGGCGGACAAATGCTTATCGGTGTGGCAGGACGCGGCTGGTATCAGGAAGAAGGCAAGCCCGCCGTGGAGATTCTCCCCGGCACGGTCATCCACATTCCTGCCGGCGTAAAGCACTGGCACGGTGCCGCAGCCGACGGCTGGTTCGCACACCTCGCATTCGAGATTGCAGGCGAGAACGCTTCCAACGAGTGGCTGGAGCCGGTTACGGATGAGGAATACGATCGGCTTCAAAAATGAAAATAGATTTTCTTATGTATAAGGTCGTTCTCGCATTATTGGCAATGGCAGGAGTTGCTAAGACGTCATATGCACAGCAGAAACAGGACATGAGTAGAGGGTATCCGAACCATAGAGTCCTGGTCGCCTATTTCTCGGCGACGGGAACGACGGCCCGCGTGGCCGGCAAAGTGGCACAGGCGACGGGCGGAGAGCTCTATGCGATTACGCCCGCAGAGTCTTATACGAGCGCAGACCTCGATTGGAACGACAAGCAGTCGCGCAGTTCGGTAGAAATGAGCGATCCGGCGTCGCGTCCGGCAATCGGCGGCGAGGCATTGAACGCGGACGGCTACGACGTGATTTTTCTCGGTTATCCCGTTTGGTGGAATCTTGCGCCGCGTATCGTCAATACGTTCGTCGAAAGTCACGATCTGAACGGCAAAACGGTCATACCGTTCGCCACCTCGGGGAGCAGCGGCATCGCGAATAGCGCGGCGGCGTTGAAAGAGACATATCCCGACATCGATTGGAAAGAAGGGAAACTGTTGAATCGGGCGAGCGCCGGCGATATCCGCGAATGGGTCGGTAAGCTCGGGTACTGACCTGCCGGGAAGAAAGCGATACCGGCCCTGCCGGCAGGACGGTGAAGCGCTGCTGTTGGGGGACGGCAGGGGGATTTCCGTGCCGATGAGGGAAATCGGCGGCGTAGCGTGTTTTTCCGGGGCGAGAGGCGGATCGTACCGGAAAAGGAAGAGATAGGTGAGATCGAGGACCTCGGGCGGAAAGAATGACGGTATGGCAACCGGGGCGAGTACGGCAGCCGGGGTGAACACGCGAACCCTCGGTCTTCGGAACGTGGTTTGCGGCCGCAAGCCGCAGATGGCTGGCAGAAAGTGGCGAAAATCCTGAACTCTCATCGCTTCTTGCCTCGTTTGATTTTCGTTTTTCGTGAATCCGGCGCGGATAACGGAAAAGAAAATCCCTCGTTCCGTTCATAAAAATACGACAGCCCGACCTTTCGGGCTGTCGTATTTTTCTATCAAGGTTCTCCGTATGGAGACCGGCTCGTTCCGCAGGACGAAAAAGAGTCCTCGGCGGGAGCCGTTATTTCGTAATACGGTTGAGCCAGCGGAGCATAGCGAACATGACCGTCATCGAAATCAGGCAGACGGCGACGAACACGCCCCACGTCATCCAGATCGGAATCGTCTCGTAGAAAATCGCTCCGATGAACAGCAATTGATTGCCGACCGCCGTAGCTCCGAGCCATGCGCCCTGCATGATGCCCTGATATTGGGGAGGAGCGACCTTCGACACGAACGAGATGCCGAGCGGGCTGATGAACAGTTCGGCAATGGTCAGAATCAGGTAGGTTCCGATCAGCAGGAACGGCGTCACGCGCTGAGCCTCCGAAAGGCCTCCCATGCGCTCTACCTCGGCAGCCGGCGGTACGCCGAGCGAGCCGAGCATCATCACTACGTAGGCGACGGCGGCGATTCCCATTCCGATCGCGATCTTGGCGGGCGTCGAAGGCTCTTTGCCCCGGACCCGCATCATACCGAAAAAGGCCAGCACGAGCGGCGTGAGAAATACGACGAAGAACGGGTTCATCGACTGGAATATCTCGGCGGAGAGCCCCAGCGAGCCGATGCTGAGTCGGGTGTAATCCTTAGCGAAATAGGTCAGCGTCAGTCCGTTCTGGTGGAACGAGAACCAGAAGAAAATCACGACGGCGCATACTGCGATCAAAGCCCAGATACGCTGCCTGACCTCCTTGGCCGCCATGCGTACTTCGCCCGGATCGATCCGAGAGCCCGTGCCCGCAGCCTGAGCCTGACGGGGATCGGGCAGGCTTTTCTTATTCGCCAGAAAGATGACCAGCGATATGAGCATGGCTGCGATAGCTACCCCGAAGGCATAGTGGAAGCCGGTGGCGAAAGCGCTCAGATAGCTGTCGGCGAAAGCCGCCATGTCGATCGGCGCGCCGTTGCTGCTGACTTCGGCGGCCAACGCGGCGAAACGCTCCGAGGCTTCGGGCGAAAGGTTGCCCCCGAGGAAGCCGTGGCACAGCTCCGGCAGGTCGGGATTGTAGAGGAATCCCTTGGTCGAGAGCCACCAGTTCCGCACTCCGATAGCCACCATAGGAGCGAAGATGGCCCCTACGTTGATGAACATGTAGAAGAGCGAGAACCCCGAGTCGCGCATCTTGCCGTACTTCTCGTTATCGTACATCTGTCCTACGAGCGCCTGAAGATTTCCTTTGAACAGACCGTTGCCGAACGCGATCGTGAACAGTCCGATGCATGTGACGGTCAGATACAGAGGTAGGTTGCGGACCGGCGTGGGCGTCGGAATCGCGATCAGCAGATAGCCTGCCGCCATAATTACCAGTCCCGTCAGAATCGTCCCCTTATAATTTCTGGTCTTGTCGGCGATCAGGCCGCCCACGAACGCGAGAATGTAGATCGAAAAGTAAAATACCGAATAGATAATGCCGGCGTTGGTTTTGTCGAGCCCGAATTTGGACATCAGGAACAAGGTCAGAATCGCCATCATCGTGTAGAAACCGAACCGTTCCCCCATGTTGGCCAGCGCAGCCGGCAGCAATCCCTTAGGATGGTTTTTGAACATAGTCAGATTGGGTTTATGAATTTTGGATTTGTTTCAATCAGACAAATATATGATAAAATCTTCGTATATATTGCCCGTTCTGTGAAATTTGCCTAACTTTAGTATCCGATAACGATAACGCGAGGCATCTATGGAAAACGCACTGGAAGAACTGCCGATCGTCGAGCGCGACCCGTGGCTGAGAACTTACGAAAGCGCTCTTCGGAGCCGCTATGACCTCTACCGCAGGCGACGGGACGAGATCGGGCAGGGAGGCGATTCGCTGCGGGATTATGCCAACGGCTACCTCTATTACGGTTTTCAGTACGATCCGGCTCTGAAGGGCTGGCATTTCCGCGAGTGGCTGCCCGGGGCCGAGGACGTCTACCTGTTCGGCGACTTCAACGGCTGGCAGCGCACGCAACTGCGGTTGCGCAAGGATTCCGACGGCGTCTGGAGCATTTTCCTGCCCGACGAGAGTTTCGGCGACCGGCTCGTGCACGGCTCGCTGGTCAAAATGCTCGTGCACGGCGCCAACGGCTGGCTGGAACGCATACCGTCCTATATCCGGCGCGTCGTTCAGGACCCCGTGTCGAAAAACTTCACGGGGCAGCTGTGGGCTCCGCCCGTTCCGTTCGACTGGCAGGGCGACGCTTTCGACATCGCTTCGGTGGGCGACCTGCTGATCTACGAATGCCATGTGGGCATGGCGCAGGAGGAGCCTCGCGTAGGTACCTACGCGGAGTTCACCCGCGACGTGCTGCCGCGCGTCAAGCGCGACGGGTACAACACGGTTCAGCTGATGGGCATAGCCGAGCATCCCTATTACGGGAGCTTCGGCTATCATGTGAGCAATTTTTTCGCGCCCTCGTCGCGCTTCGGCACGCCCGAGGAGCTCAAGGAGCTGATCCGGACCGCGCACGGCTTGGGTCTGGGCGTTATCATGGATCTGGTTCACTCGCACTATGTCAAGAACCTGAACGAAGGGCTCAACGAGCTCGACGGGACGAATCATCTCTATTCTCCCGCCGGCCCGGCGGGAGATCATCCGTTCTGGGATTCCAAGTTGTTCGACTACGGCAAGGAGCCGGTGCGCCATTTCCTGCTGTCGAACGTCAAGTATTGGATGGAGGAGTTCCATTTCGACGGCTTCCGCTTCGACGGCGTCACGTCGATGATCTACACGCATCACGGGCTCACGGAGTTCGACGATCCGGCCAAGTATTTCAGGGAAACGGACCCGGAGGCGATCTGCTATCTGACGTTGGCGAACGCCCTGATACATGAGCTGCGTCCGCACGCGGTGACCGTCGCGGAAGATGTCAGCGGCATGCCCGGTATGTGCTATCCGGTCCGGGACGGCGGCGTCGGGTTCGACTATCGGCTCGCCATGGCCGTTCCCGACTTCTGGATCAAGTTGCTCAAGGAAGTGCCCGACGAGGATTGGGATATCTGGCGGATGTGGAACACGATGACCGACCGCCTGCCGGACGTGGGAACGGTCGCCTATTGCGAATCGCACGACCAGGCCCTCGTGGGCGATCAGACGCTTGCTTTCCGACTGATGAATAAGCAGATGTATACCGATATGAACCGCGCGGCCGAAAACCTGCTGATCGACCGGGGCATGGCGCTGCACAAAATGATCCGTTTGTTCACGATCTCGCTGGCCGGGCAGGCCTACCTGAATTTCATGGGCAACGAGTTCGGGCATCCCGAGTGGATCGACTTTCCCCGCGAAGGCAACGGCTGGAGCTATGCGCACGCGCGAAGGATGTGGAGTTTGGCCGAGAACGGTTTTTTACGATACAGCTATCTGGGCGAGTTCGACCGCGCGATGCTGAAGCTCGTCCGCCGGTACTCGATCCTGAGCAGCGGCTATGCCTACAATCACAAGATGGATACCGAGAACAAGACGGTTGTTTTCAGCCATCGGGATGTCGTATTCGTGTTCAACTGGCATCCCGACCGGAGCCTGCCCGATTATCCGATTCCCGTGCCGGAGGCGGGGCGCTACCGCGTGCTGATGAGCACCGACGACCGCGAGTTCGGCGGGTACGGCCGGATCGACCATTCGGTCAAGGCGTTCAGCTTTCCGCAGGTATGCCCCGACGGCGCGACCCGGCCGCATATCCTGATCTATAACCTCTCTCGTTCGGCTCTGGTTCTGAAAAGGATGAGCCGTTGATTCCGTTGCCGGCGGACCTGAGTGTGCGCTCCGCATGCAAGGCCGGACCGGGCGGATGAGGGGGCGTGCCATGTCGTTATCGGCGAGAGATTCCGATGGCAGCTCTGTGAACCGTGTGTTTCGCGCCTTAAAGATTAACCGGAAATACCTTGTTGAAAAGGTGTCTTCCCGTCGGCGGAAAAAGAGTCGCGAAATGCGTCGGCGGGCGAAAAAATCGCTATTTTTACTCGACTTAACCGACTAACCTGAAATCCGATGAAAAAGATGCTGATGCTCGCCGGCCTGCTCTTTACGGCCTGCGCTGCGCTTGCCGGTCCCCGGCTCCGCTACACGATCAACGAACACTGGAAATTTTTCAAAGGCGAATGTCTCGGAGCCGAGGAGCCCGGGTACGATGTCTCCCGCTGGGAAACGGTCGATCTGCCTCATACATGGAACGTGGCCGACGTCGAGGACGAGCCGTACGGTTGGTACCGGGGGGCGGGCTGGTACGTGCGCGACCTGCCGATCGACTCGCTCGTCGAGGGTCGCCGGATATTCCTTTCGTTCGGGGCGGCCAATACGGTCGCCTCCGTGTGGGTGAACGGCCGTAGCGCGGGCGAGCCGCATATAGGAGGATATACGCCTTTCGCTTACGACGTGACCGAACTGCTTCGTGCCGGTGCCTCGAACCGGATCGCCGTCCGCGTCGACAATTCGTATAACGAGCAGATTCCGCCGCTCGCGGCCGATTTCACGTTTTACGGAGGTATCTACCGCGACGTGGAACTGATCTGCACCGATCCGGCGCACTTCGATGTGCTGAGTGCCGGGACCGGCGTATATCTGAGCACTCCGGACGTTTCGGCCGGAAGCGCTACGGTCGAGATCCGCTCCGATTTCCGTTTGCCGGAAGGTATGCGGGGAATTTCGCTGCGCCACACGGTGTTCGATGCCGACGGACGGAGCGCGGCTTCCGTATCCGAGAAACTGAAGCGAGGACAGGCCGTTTCGACCCGGACCGTGACGCTCGACTCTCCCCGGCTGTGGGGACCCGACGATCCGTATCTGTACAGCGTCCGCTCGGAGCTGGTCGGCTCCGACGGCCGCGTGCTGGATCGCGTGACCAATCCGCTCGGAGTCCGCACGTTCTCGTTCGACGCCGAGCGGGGATTCGTTCTGAACGGCGAGCCGCTGAAGCTGATCGGTACGAACCGGCATCAGGACTATCTGCATTACGGCAATGCGCTGACGGCCGAGATGCACCGCCACGACCTGAAACTGATGAAGGAGATGGGGTCGAACTGCCTGCGCATCTCGCACTATCCGCACGATCCGGCGGTGCTCGAGATGTGCGACCGATACGGCCTGATCTGTTTCGAGGAGATACCGGTCATCTGCTATATCACGTGCAGCGAGGAATTCGAGCGCAACAGCCTGTCGCAGATCGGCGAGATGATTCGGCGCGATTACAATCATCCCTGTATCGTCGCTTGGAACACGAGTAACGAGGTAACCCAGCCGCGTCCCGAAAGCCGGCAGTGGACCGACGTGCAGAAGGAGGAGTACGACGCCTATCTGGCGGCTTTTTTGGGCCGTCTCGAGCGGTTCGTTCAGGATGCCGATCCGACGCGCGAGTCGATGATCGTGCTGTGCTACGATCCGGTGACGAACGTCCGGAAAGGGTTTCATCAGGCCGAGCTGATCGGCTATAACAAGTATATCGGCTGGTACGAGGGCGAGCTCGGCGATTTGCAGGGTTTCCTGGATCGCTACCGGAGCACCGAGCCCGGCAAGCCGATGTTTCTGTCGGAGTACGGGGCGGGAGCCGACGTGCGCATCCATTCGTTCGAACCTTCGCTGTACGACCACAGCGAGGAGTTTCAGATACTCTATTTCAAGCATCATCTGAAAGTGCTGATGGAGAACGACTTCGTTGTCGGAGCTACGGTCTGGAACTTCAACGATTTCAATTCCGAATCGCGCGTCGATGCCATTCCGCATATCAACGAGAAAGCGCTCGTCACGGCCGACCGCCGGCCGAAGGCGAGCTATTATTACTATAAGGCCGTGCTGTCGAAGGAGCCTTTCGTATCGATTCCTACGCAGCAGTGGAAGGTCCGAGGCGGACGCGAGGATGCGCCGGACGCCGGCGTCTGTACGCAGCCGGTCGAAGTGTTTGCCAATACGCGGCAGGTGGAGCTGTTCTTAAATGGCCGCAGTCTCGGCGTGCAGCCCGTCGAGGAGCATTGCGCGCAGTTTCGCGTTCCGTACCGTTCCGGCGAGAACGTGCTGGAGCTGCATTCGCGCTCGGACGACGGGCGGGAGTTGCGCGATGTGCTGAAGATCGATTTCCGGATGCAACCCTATGATTTCCGCAACGGACGGATGCCGTTCGAAGAGATCGCCGTTAACTGCGGCTCGCCCTGTTTTTTCAATGATGCGACTAAAAACGATTACCTGTGGTTGCCCGACCAGCCGTATAGGGAAGGAAGCTGGGGGTATGTGGGCGGCCGCGTCTATCGTCGGGACGGCAAGCGCCTTGGCAGCGATCATAATATCATGGGTACGGCGCTCGATCCGCTGTACCAGACCCAGTTGCGGGGCGTAGAGTCCTATCGTTTCGACGTGCCGGACGGCAACTACCGGCTGACATTGTTGTTTGCCGAGCTCGACCGCGCCTCGCAGGCCGACCGTAGCTTCGATATCGTCGTTAATGGCCTGACATTGGCCGAGGATGTCGATCTGGCCGCGCGCTACGGAGTCGACCGGGCCGTGTCGATCAGCTACGACGTATGCTCGGAAGAAGGGCAGGGCATTCGCATCGATTTTCCCGTCCGCCGGGGCGAGGCCGTTCTCAACGGAATCATGTTGAGGAAAATCTATTAGCGGGACGTGTTCGGGAAAGCGCCTGGATAAGGGCGTGCCGCTCTTTCGGGAATCGAACGGACGAAGGGGTGCGGCCGTGCCTAGCGGAGGTGGCGTGCGTCGGGACGATCGTTTTTCCTGTGCGTATCGTTTGGCGGCTTTTGCCCCGCCGGCAGAGAATGAACCGGATAGTGCGGGGACGCGACGGAAGTATGCCGTTGCCCGAAAGCGGCCGTTTTGCCTGCCGGAAAGCGGACCTGAGCAGATCGAGAATCGACTCCCTTCCCGATGAGTCCTTTCCCCGTAGGTACGAGCCGGACAGTCCCGGACATATATTCGAATCCGATGCGTATGAGGAACTGCCTGCGAGGTATTTTGGGGATTCCTCGGAACGAGCGTCATAAAGCTTCCCCGTCATTGTCCGATTGCAGAATGGCCCGCGGCGCTATGGCCTTTGTCCGGGGAACTATTCGCCAAGGGACCGTGTCCGACGCAAAAAACGAAGGCGAGCGGACTCTCGTCCTGCGCTCGGTCAGCTCCTCTCGGGAGCGAAATACGGCGTATTTGCGCTCTGGCCCGGAAAATCGGACGGTCCGGATGCGCCGGTTTCGATATTATCGTGTATCTTTGTTCCGTCATATGCCGGAAACCGTCGCCGCACTGGGGCGCCGGACGGCCCGAACTTACATGAATCCATGATGAAACGCATTGCACGAATTGCCGCGGTCTCGGCGGTCCTTATGGGCCTCGCTCTGCCGCGTGCCGTCGCTCAGGAGCTCGTTTGGGGCGCCTACTTCGATTTTTTCTTCGATAACAGGGAGTATAAGAGCGAACTCAACTGGCCCCAGTCGCTGTTCGGCGCCCGGATCGCTCCCGAATTGGGCGTGAGCTGGGACGGACGTCATTCGATCATGCTGGGGTACAGCATGCTGGCCAATTTCGGCGCCAAGCCGTTCGAGACCGACAACGAAATCTTCGGTTATTATCAGTATGATTCGCCCAAGTTCAAAGCTTATGCCGGCGTGATTCCCCGCTATAAGGAGATAGGCGACTATCCGAGCGCCTTTCTGAGCGATTCGGTCAGGTACTTCGATCCGAACCTGACGGGACTGTTGTTGCAATACCAGGGCGGCCGGGGATACGTCGAGTTCGGTTGCGACTGGAACAGTATGATAACCAATGAAAAACGCGAGAAATTTCTGCTGTTTTCAGCCGGACGTATCCGTTACGGCCTGTTCTATGCCGGCTATCATCTGACGATGTACCACCACGCGGGAACCTATCTCGAAGACGGAGTGGTGGACAACGTGCTGATCCATCCGCATGTGGGACTCGATCTGGCCGAAGTCGCCCGGATGGAGAAACTGTCGGTGCAAGCCGGATGGCTTCAGGCTTTCCAGAACGACCGCAAGTATGTCGGGGAGTATGTCACGCCGCACGGATTCCAGTTGGAGATCAAGGCGCAGAAGTGGAAGTTCGGTATTTTCAATACGCTGTATGCCGGCAAGAATCTGATGCCCTACTACATGACCGACAACCCGTCCCTCGACTACGGTCCGGGTCTCTATTGGGGCGAGCCTTGGTATCGTACGAACCGGATCTACGACCGGCTCGAACTCTATTGGCAGCCGCTTTGCAACGAAACGATGAAATTGCGCGTCGCCTCCGTGCATCATTACGACGGTCATAAATGGGGTTGGCAGCAGAAAGTGCTCTTTACGGTCAATCTGGGGCAGCACCGCGTATTCAAAAAGAAACCCTGACGCGACGAGGGCGGCCATGACACGCAATCTTACCAACTATCACAGCCATTGCTCGCTGTGCGACGGGAGAGCACCGATGGAGGATTTCGTGCGCGAGGCCGTGCGCCGCGGATTCACCTCTTACGGCATCTCCTCGCACGCGCCGCTGCCTTTCCCGGCCGTCTGGACGCTCGACCGGGGCGACGTGACGACCTATCTTTCCGAAATCGAACGGCTTAAGCGTTCGTATGCCGGGCGGATCGAGCTGTACGCCGGCATGGAGATCGATTATTTGGACGAGTGCGACAATCCTGCCTCCGATTACTTCCGGCAGCTTCCGCTCGATTATCGGATCGGGTCGGTCCACCTGATGCACGCCGACGACGACGGCATCGTCGATATCGATACCTCGCCGGAACGTTTTGCGGAGATGCTGAGCGGGCGTTTCGGCGGCGATCTGCGGCGGCTGACGACCGCCTATTTCGACAAGCTGATCCGGATGGTCGAGGCCGGAGGATTCGATTTCGTGGGTCACGTCGACAAAATATCCTACAACGCCGAACGCTGCGAACCGGGGATCACCTCCCGAGGCTGGTACAGGGACAAAGCAAGGGAGTGTTTCGAGCGGATCGCCGCCCGGGGCCTGATGGTCGAGATCAATACGAAAAAATATAACGCCTGCGGAGTTTTCTTCCCGAACCGGGAGCACTTCGGCCTGTTGCGGGAGCTGCGAATCCCCGTGCTGGTCAACTCCGACGCGCACCGTCCCGAGCTGATCGACGATGGCCGGCACGAAGCGATGGCGGCCCTGAGGGAAGCGGGTATCCGCGAAGTGATCGAGCGCGTCGGGAACCGTTGGGTACCTGTAGAAATCGTTCTGTAAGCGGAACGGTCCGGCTGACTTATCCGTGTTTCGGCTACGGTAGGGCTGTGCAAGCCGTCCTCCGTTCCCGGATTTACAGCGCGTAAAAACAGATGAACGAGTATAATCGTCTAAATTTCAGTCTTATGAAATCTCTTTTTGTGCCCATTGCTCTGCTCGCTCTTTCGGCGACGGTCTTTCTTTTCTCGTGCGCCCGGAGCGGACGGACGACCGAGGAACGCGCGCCCCGTATCGTCAATCTGATCAATTTCGTTCGGAATACCGAACCCCGCCCGGTGAATATATCCGACGAGGAGCTGTACCGGACTACGCTCGCCCAGACCGAGCTGCTCCGCAGGCATGGCCTGAAAGGAACTTTTCTGCTGCAATACGACGCGCTGATCAATCCGAAATATCAGGCCCTGATGAAACAGGCTCTCGCCGAGGGCTCCGAAGTGGGCGGCTGGTGGGAAATCACCCAGCCCCATGTCGAAGCGGCCGGAATGGAGTGGCGGGGAGCCTACCCGTGGGACTGGCATGCCAATGTCGGCTTTTCGTCGGGCTACGAACCGCAGGAGCGCGAGAAGCTCGTCGATACGTACATGGCCAAGTTCAAGGAGGTTTTCGGCCGTTATCCGGCCTCGGTGGGCTCGTGGTTCATCGATGCCCGCACGCTGCAATACATGGCCGACCGGTACGGCATCGTCGCCTCGTGCAACTGTCGGGACCAGGTGGGAACCGACGGATACACGCTTTGGGGAGGATACTGGAACCAAGGATACTATCCGAGCAAACAGAATGCCTATATGCCGGCCCAGACTCGCGACGGACAAATCGGCGTTCCGGTTTTCCGCATGCTCGGCAGCGATCCGATCAACCAGTACGACAGCGGTATGGGCGAGCCTGCGCAGGGTGTCGAGACGCTCGAGCCGGTCTATGAGTCGGGCGGCGGCAATCCCCGGTGGATCGACTGGTTTTTCGGCATGATGACCGAGGGGGAGTGCTTGGCCTACCAGTACGTGCAGGCTGGTCAGGAGAACTCGTTCACGTGGCTTCGGATGCAACGCGGACTCGAGTATCAGGTGCGTGTGATCGACTCGCTTTCACGAGCCGGCAAGCTGACCGTACAAACGCTGGCCGAGACGGGCCGGTGGTTCAGGGAGCGTTTCGAAACAACGCCGCCGACCAGCGTGGTCGCTCTCAGCGACTGCAAGGAAGCCGGCCGCGGCAGCGTCTGGTACGACTGTCGTAACTATCGAGCCAATCCGGTATGGGAAAACGGCACCTTCCGTTTCCGCGACATACACCTGTTCGACCAGCGGCTGGAATCGGACTACCTGAACGAGGCCAATCCGTCGACCCAATGCTTCTATACCACCCTGCCCGTCGTCGACGGACTGAACTGGAGCAGCGTGCGGGATACGGCCGGCCTGCGGCTGATGTTCGGCAATCTGTCGGAGAGTCCTGTACGGGCCCGGGTGGGCGAGCCCGAGGTGGAGCGGTCGGCCGAAGGCGAGCTGCGGATCGCGATGCCGCTCGACGAAGGCGGCCGATGCGTCATTCGGCTGAACGAGCGCTTGATTCGGATCGAACTGCCCCCGAGCGCTCCCTACCGGCTGATGCTGACGACCGCTCGCGACAAGCGACTGCCGTTCACTAAAATCGCATCCCGGGAAATCCGAGCCCGGATCAAGGACTTCGACTACGGTTTCCGTTGTACGGCGGGAACTATCGAATCCAACCTTCAGGGGGCTGTTTTCTCCGTTTCTCCGGATGGCGAAGGGGCGATCGAACTCGAAATGGCTACCGGCCGGTAGCCCGGATATGCGCCGGTCCGTTTGAAATGGCGCTTTTCTGTTCGGTATCCGGACGTTGCATCGTTTCGGTCTGACGGGATCGGCCCGTCAGACCTTCTCCCTGTAACATCCCGGAGCGGGTTCAGCCCAAGCCGTGCAACTCGCGCCTGCCGTTCCGACAGAGACTTTTCTCCTGTAATGCACGCGTTTCCCGGTTTTCTGAAACAAGGGAAATGGCCGGATAGTAAAAACAGTCCGGACAAAATTTTGAAAACCGATTTTTTTATTCTACATTTGCACTGCTTTTCAGAAGCGGGGTGTAGCTCAGCCCGGTTAGAGTACACGTCTGGGGGGCGTGTTGTCGCTGGTTCGAATCCAGTCACCCCGACATTGAAAATCAGCCACTTAATGAAAAATAAGTGGCTGATTTATTTTTAGTGGAACACATTTGGAACACATACAAAATATAAAACGGGATGATACTTATTGCATCCTTATCGCACAGGGGTAGGTAAAAGTATATACTGATATTTGTGATCATTCAAATAACATTCCAATACCGTAATAAAAACAGAATTCCCACATAGAAAAAACCCCACTGTTTCCAACGGCTCTGGACAAATTCAAAATGCTGTACGCTTTTCCACTTTTTATATTTCCATGCCCACCGGTTACCGAAGATACCGAAAATAACAGATAGTGTAAGCACACAAATAACCCTCACAAGGATAAACCATATTCGAATATCCGAATGCACCGTATCTTCTAATGACACCATAATTGCACCGAATAATATACACAGTATCATCCACGGCATTCCATTGAAAACAGCCCATAACCATGAAAAGCAAAACGCACCCCAGTTGAATTTTAACAATTTCAACGGGCGTTCCGACATTACCTCATTAGAATAACTATTCTCATTCCGATTATCCGGGGATATATTCACATTCGGATATGCTTTACCACAAGAGGGACAATATCGGGCACCCTGTTCATATGTTTCCTGCCCGCAATACGGACAGTATTTATAATCGACTCCCATAATTTTAACAATATTAAAAATCAAAGAAATCGTAATCGCAGTACCTCTTCAGGGGGAACGGATATAATAGCATCCTCTCCGTCAAAAATCACGTTAAACCCGATGTATATCTCATCCCCATTGATCCGAATAAGTGCGATCCCATCATATTCATTACTCGAACGATCTTTTTTTACGACACTGGTCTCTAAAACCTCTATTCCGGCAGCAGGAAACTCTTCATTGAGAATTTCTTGCAATGTTGGTTTTGCCATTTCGTTAACCTGATCTTTATCAGAACGGAAAACATCAATAGTATACCCCGCCTCCGTATCGCTGTTTATTACGTTTCCGATCGATCCTATCGCATACCCCAATAATAAAATACCCATGAAAGCAACAACCACCCACAGCACACCGTAAAGTACCGATTTAGAACGATTCGACCGACTTTTCCGATCTGAATGTGGTTCATACGGTCGATTCCGTCGAACGGTCGGCACATCAGTACGAATCGTATCCGTAGCTACCAAATGCCCGCAATGGGGGCACTTATGTACCCGCCACCCGAGCTCTTTGCCGCAATATGTACAGTATTTCATCTGTAAATACCGGTTAGTTTTTCATTTTTAAATACCAAAGTGGGATAATATTGCGATATACTCCTGCCGTATAAGTCTGCAAGTCCTATTATCAGGGCACCCACGCTCGAATCGTAGCTAAATCTCCATGTTTCGACCTGTACTCCCCATGAGGTCGAAACACTTTTTACATAAAAACCTTCCTCCGACCCCAAGATTTCCCTGACCATCTCTTTGGTCATGCCAACAGTAAATTCCCTGTTATTAATCAGATTACCCCAATATGTTCCATATTTCGCAATACATCTTTGCTTACGCTCCCTTTCGGCTCTTAATTTTGCTTGTTTTTTCTGTTCTTCAACTCTTAGTTCTTCTTGTCTTTTCTGTTCTGCAATTCTCTTTGCTTCAATCCTTTTTCGTTCCAGCATATCTAATTCATGCTGTTTTTGACGTACGTTATCCCGAATCTCTGTCAAAGTGTTACTATTTGCATAAATTTGTTCCCACTCTTTTTTGCTAAAAGTGAAAGGTTTCAGCCAATCTCCATTGGCAACCGTTCCATCTGCAAATACAGTTGTTCCTTTACAGGGTACTCGAATTCGATCATCAAAATAGATATCCCCCCAAGTTCCTGTGTCATCATTTTTTTCGACAACACCAGTATAGACATCCCCTTTAGGATAAGTCAATTTTACATTCTCGGAATTTTTAATCATATCATCGAACGCATAAAATCCATACTTGGCAATAATATCAGGACTGACTGTCAGTGACAAAATTTTATCTTTAAATTTTATTCTTAATTGATAATCGTCTGCGGATAATGACTTAAATAAGACAAGCGGATATTTTTTAGCATATTTATACACAAGAGCTGCAATATCCACTATTTCGACATATAGCTTTCCTGTATTTCTCTTATCAGTACTTAAGTGTCTCTTTCCAATGTCGTTACTGACCCTAAACACCCCTTTCGCCTTTCCATTTACAGTACCTTCTATACACGAATATCCATCCTTGATAAAATATGTGCCACTCATAATAGTATCGGAAGGTTCAATTCTCATAAAAGTCAATTTACGCCCCTCTACAAAATGTTTTTTGTACACATTCCCAATAATTTCATAATTGGATTTTTTATATCGAATGGTTTCAAATTTTGCTTTTGGGGGTAATGGAACCGTATCCTTATGCACATTCTGTGCTGATAAAGCACTTACTGTCATGCTACTGCATAATAGTAAAAGGACTAAATATATTTTAGGCAGCATCCTATTTTCTGTTAGTTGTTTTACTATAAATATCTGTTCGTTAAATAATTGCAGTATTTTTCATTTCCCACATAATACTCTTTGGATAGTTTTGTGATTGCTTCTTGATAGGTAGTGTGACTAAAGTTTATATTATCCTTTTGGGCAATCTCTGCAAATTGTTCGATCTCTTTTCGGTGTTTCACGCCATCCTCTCCGATTACATCATACCACAAATACAGGAGACGGAATCCACAAATAATTTTGCGTTTCAAATGCAGATTCTGTTTTTCACACCTCTTTTTCAGTCCCAATATGTGCTTAATTAATTGTGCCGCATCCAGATACTGAAATCTGTTGTTATCGGGCGATATCTCTTTTGCCAATTCGTACAAATTCGGTAATTCATTCCAGAAAGAAACATCCTCGACATATTTTTGCTTAAGCCCTTCATACTTTCTGCCGTTATACGGCTCTGTAAACTTAGATTCGATAGCAATATCAGACAATCCGGTTTCGATAACAACATCGATATTCGGGGAATGAGGAAATCGGGACTTATCGTCACTGATCTCAAACTGCTCTTCAAACTTGATTTTGGGTTCGAAAGTACGTCCGGTAATAGGAAGTACTTTCGGAGTATCGGAACTGATATTCTCAATTACACAAGAGGGTTCGGAGGATTTTTTGGACGATAACCCGCAAGCGTATAGAAGCGGGGTATTTTCTTTCCCCTGCCAATATTGAAACATATTGACTACGAGTGCGGAGGACGAGTGCAATGCTTTCATTTTTGCCAATCGGGTTTTACTGTCCCTCGTTTCGTTTCCGTCTCCCGAATCGTAGTAAATTAGATTTTCATCGGATAGCGGCTCAAATAGATTATCCGTTAAATCGTAAAGATAATTTTTCTCTCCCCTGTCGGGAATCGTACCACCTACTAATTCGAAACCCTGTCGTTTCGCCCAATTCTGTTGCTTCGATTTGATTAATTCTAATCCGGTCATCGTTATAAAAGTTGTTGCCATCCGACTCCCTAAATGACAAGATTAAAAAAGAAAGTGTGGAGTCGTTCGTTTATCGTACCGGAGGCTCTGACAAAGCCCAGAAACAAATAAACAATACTCCACACCTGTTTAGTATATGTTTTTTACACATATAGCTATCCAAGTGACGAATGTTATTGCTTATCCCTGTTTCTTTGAAACTGTCAGATTTCCGGTACAGGATAAAAGCGAAACACTTTCACTATTACGTACCACCTCAGTGGTTCGGTAAAGATACTAAAGTTTGCTTCAAAATAACATTCAAATAACAGAATATCGCCTTCTTTGTTCTGGGCTGTACTATAATAATACGAAAATGAAAATTAAAAAAGAGGAAATGTAAGGTCTGTTTTTACATTTCCTCCTCTAAAATTACCCACACAAAAGGATGCTATACTTTGATTATTAGTATATTAGAAATATTTTAATCTGATAAAAGTTTTTCTCCCCAAAATCATACTTTTATTCCATAGTGCCTGCATATATAAAAGAAGGTTCCAATTTTAGCTCCATCCTCTTTTTTATATTTTACACATCGTTGATATTGTATATCGCAATCACCCTCGTCGTATCGTTCATACATACGACTGATTACGTGAAACCAATATCTGCCTTCTTCTCCAAACTCGTAAGCCAATGCACACCCTATTTTGAACCAATTCGCATACTGATTAGTAATATCAATTCGCTTTTCCTTAATAATCGCCACAGCTTGTTCTACTCGTTCAAGAATTTTTGCTTTTTCGGCAGTTGTCCTGATTACATGTCCTGATTTTTTATCTGTTTCTATTGTGTACTGAAACGGAATAGGATTTGGATTGTAATAAGGGTTTGGATCATAGCTCACGACTCGCAAACTTACGGGACTTTTTACATTGTTATCCACTTGTAACCCAAACTTGTTTTTTAGGAATAGAGCAAGTGCTTCAAAATGTTGTTTGTGAAATTTTGGGTTTGATATTCTGAAAATTAGAAATATCCCCTTCCCGCTAAGGGACAATCCTGCATAATACAGACTCGGACAATGTTGCCCTATTATATGTTTAGATCTCTGCAAATCAATGTCTAAATTGTCTTTAAATCGATATCGACACATAACAATCCGGTGTGACGAATAAGGCCACTTTCTCGCCTTTGACAAAATGAACCACTTGGCGTAACGCATATAAGTCGTCCTTTAATCTTTTTTCTTAATTTGTCGTCAGTACATGTCCTATACTTTTCGACCTCTGCTTTAAATTTGCTCGTATGTAAAAATTTATGCAGTGATACTTCCCGAATAGGTTCAGTACTAAAAATATTTTCGAATAAAGATACCATTGGTTCCTCAAAGGGGTTAAAGATTCTGTCGCTCCCATTCTTATTTACATTAAAATTTTTTTTCTCTTTTTCTTCTTTTTTTGAATTATCATTAGGGATGTTTTTTATGCTACTCATAATGCTTGTTTTAAATTACTTACATTATTTTTTGATTCTAAAACTAACCTAAATTGAATCTAATTCAGATTCAATGTTGTCGTCGTCTGCAAGGGTATCGTTTTCTATCCGTATGCTTTCCCTTTTTGGTAAGGGTACTTTTTCTTCTGATTCCTCATCAAAAGTGCATACGCTCTTTTTATTGTTATTTTTGACCCTCCTATTGTAGTTTCGAATATTCGCATCGATATTAGGCATAGCTATTTTCAATACGATTAACACCTGTGGAGGTAAATTTTCCTCGACCTCTTGGTTAAGGGCATATTTGGCAATTGCTTCATACGCTAACAATCGATTTTTTTTACTTAACATGTTTATGGCTTCATAATATGAGCGATAAAAAACAAAACTACCCCTTACATTAATTTCCGAATTAATATTTTTTTGTGTTTTCATGCTTGTTTTTTCTTTTAAATTTTTTCATTTCTTGCATCGGAAAATTCTCCATAAATTCCAATACTGTTAAATTGCAACCATTGGTCAATTTCTACTTTTTTAAAAAATACTTTTCGACCACCATGAGCAGGCTTATGGAAAGGAATTTTCCGCTCGTGAATAAGTTTGTAGATAGTAGCTTTCTTGTAACCTGTTATTTCTGATACTTCTTCAATAGAGAGAATTTCAGATTGGACGTTTCTGGATAATAATGACGCTTCTTGGATTACGCTTTCAATGATGGTCTTTATCTGACCAACCGTTAAGTGTATTACCAGAGCCTCATTATGAATGACATGATTATCGTTCATAATAATTCTGAATGCGCTATAATAGAACACGAAATCTCTGTTCTAAAAGCAAGTTAATACTAAAAAAAGAATAGTCCTGATTTGACTATAAATCAGGGTATTGAAAGATAATCTTTGTGTGCCCGGCTAAGACAGACTGCTCCACACACTTTTTGTAATGCAAGAAACGCCACACATTTTAGTGTTCGCCTCGTCGGAGGGTTTTTGAAGAGGAATTATCAATTAATTATGTTAATTCTGCTCTTCGCCTGAGCCTCATTACAAAATTATAAATAATATTTTTCTAATACAATTTTTTATAACAAAGTCTATTTTTTTATCTTTATTGCTTGTTATTGAGCGAAATAGGAGCGTCGAAACATATCCTAAATCAAATATCATATAAAACTTTGGCGGCTTCATCTATCACACTCGTATCAAAACTATCTAAATAAGTATTAGTCGTTTTCATATCCGTATGGCCCAATATCTGGGAAATGTGTTCCCTTGCCACGTCGTTACGCTGTAACATCATAGCCATCGTATGCCGACTAACGTAGGTAGTTAATTTTATATCGGTTATTTTCAGTTCTTCGGATAATTCGGCCAAATAGTCATTGTATTTTTTATACCGATACCGAATGTGATTATATAATTTTTCTCCTGTATAGCCACTGATCGTAACAATCGGGATTATAAAATCGTCTATTGTTGGGTTAATCTCTTTGAGGCTGTTTAATAAATCCCCGATTTCTTCCGTCATTTTTATTTTTATCGGCTTCGCCCTTTTCTGATGTTGAATCTTATGACGTTTATACACGATATATTCCCCACCGTCAAAATGCACGATGTTTTTTCGCGTTAAATAGGCCATATCAATAAACGACATTCCGTAACAGTAATAAGATAGCAGAAACAATTTACGGGCATACTCCCGTTGAGGTTTGAGCGATACTGTATTTTTTATCTTATTCAAAGAAGCTACGGAAAGGTAGCGTTTCTCCGTTTCTTCATCCAATTTCGCTATTTGAAAACCACCTTTACCGAAAGGATAGGTTTTCTCTGTAGCTTCTTTTTCTTGGATGGCCTTATTCAAGATACTTCTAAGAGCTTTGAAATAATACTTTCTTGTATTCCCTTTACATCCTCTTTTTTGCAGAAATACATCAAACCCGTTTACAAATTTTATATCGATTTCAGAAAACACTCTTTTGTCAAATTTGTTGTCATAGTGCCCCAGCATATTTAAAGTGGCCGCATAACAATTCGCATTACCGATATGTCCCGTCTCACGCAGAATCTCGATATAATTCTCCATGTAAATTCTCACTTTACCTTGCTTCGACTTATGAAGAAACGCATCTGCGAACTGATTCAAAGTCCAATCGATATGCTCCCTATTAAAACGATCTATGATTTCCTGTGCCCGTACCCTATAATTGCTGAGTATGTAATTATATTGCTTGCGTTGTTCGTTTTCTTCCTTCTGTTTCTTGTCCCGTACATTTTTGAGGATTACGAAGCATTCGTTATCGGCATCCCAATATTGGTCATCTGCAAATATTTTCAACGTAAAATATTTGCGCTGCCTATCTTTACACACCCGTAAACGAATGGCACTCAATCCCTGAGCGTTGGTAACATCATTCCTTTTTATAAAACTTATCATAGCCTTAACCGATGTACGTAACGAAACTATAAATCCTTACATACTCTTATAATACGATTGAGAAATTTAAGGTTAAGGGCCTTTGTTAATGCAATTACACTCAATATGCTGATTATCAATAAATAGCCATTTTGTAAAAAAAGAAATAATTTTAATCCGATAAGTTTCCAACGATATTTTAGTGGAACACATTTGGAACACAAGTAAGAAAAATAAAGCTAATGCAATAATAACACAACTATTGATTATCAGTGAAATAGATACTAAATATCAAGTGGTCAAATTAAAGGAATAATCAGAAAATACCTCTGGGGGCGTGTGGTCGAAGGTTCGAATCCTTTCACCCCGACGAGCTTAAAATCAACAGGTTAGATTAGGTTTCTAACCTGTTTTTTTATTACTGACGTTTTACTGACGCTATTGCGTAAAACAAATACAAATGAAAGTGAACAAAAAATCATCGTAGATACTTAATACACAATGGAACGAAATTTTCTTTGTCTTTCTAATTGTTATCCCACTTTCTGATTTCCCCAAGTGATATAAAAATGTCCTTGATCGTCCCGTTCCCTTCGGAGCAGGCTCTCGATCAGGTTCGGTGAGATACCGAACTCATCGAAGATTTCGGATTGCTCTTTGACCTCCCCCGTTTTGATAAAGTCGTTCAGCCGCTCCTTGGTCAGCACGAGCGCCATCAGGTTCTGTTCGATCGAATCTTCGTACAGGACGAAGTGTACGTGCGTGAACTCTTTCGAATCGAGCCGGATGAACCGGAAATAGAACTGCTCCATCTTGGAGATATTCCACTGGAGCGATTCGAGGATCGCATGGTTGCAGGAAGGGATGTTGGCCGAACTTTTCAGGCTTTGCTGCGTGCAGACCAGCAGCCCGTTCTCCGTAGCCTCGAACTCCGCGATGATCTTTTCCCTGCGCTTGAAAGTGACGTTCCCTCGGATGACGAACAGCGGCCTGTCCGGGAATAATTCCCGGAACATCCGCTCGTACATGGATACCGCGCCGAGCGTCGTACACCCTACCGTAACCTTGCCCGGTATGCTGCGGATCATCCGTACCACCTGCTTCGTTTTTCGCGGAAACCGGTCGCCGATATACCCCGGCATCGTATGCGGAACCGAACAGGCGCGGATCAGCAGCATGATCTGGCGGATCAGTCTCATCTGGGCCTCTTTTTTCCGGTCTTTCGAACAGGTAAAGTAGAGTTCGCACAGCCTCAGGAACTCCTTCATGACTTTCCGGTAAACGGCCCTCTCTCCCGCGCTCGGTACGACGTTGCATGTGTGCACGTCGTATTTCTCACCCGCGAATTCCCGGAATTTGCGCGTAAGTACCGTCATGGAGATCAGCCTTTGGAGTTCTTCCTTGTTATAGATATCCTGATTGTGCTTTTCGATCCCGAATACCGTCGTCCTGCATGGGGAGAAACAGGCCCGGAAGAGATTATGCCCGCCGTAAGCCGGGAAAGGCATTCCGCAGCGATCGTTCCTGCGGGCAACGATGTCCCGATCCTTATCCTCGAAATACGCTTCGGAACAGTAATTGATCATGTTGACCGAATTGTTGTAAAGCATTTCGAACTGCGGGTAGAGTTCATTGACATGATTCCGTGTGACCGTTCCGGTCGCCAGCATTTTGTACCGGGCCCTGCGGAATAGGGCCAGCGACAGTCGGGTTCTGCGCGAGAGCGGATTGCTGATCTCGTCCGACTCGTCGAACAACAGGCAGACCTTGTTGGACCGCCGCTTCATAAAGGCCCTTAATCCCCTTCGCAGTCTTTCGATCGTCGACAGCGAGACGAGCAAAAAGACACCTTCCGGAACTTCCGACAGTTTGGCGGGATCGTCGATACGGATATACTCCGTCCCGTTGCGGATCAGAAAGGGTTCCCATGTCAGATTGACGGCAATGGCCGGAGCCAGCACGACCACGTTTTCGACCTGTTGCAGCCGATCCATCGCATAGCAGCCGAAATGGTAAGCCACGGCCGTCTTGCCCGATCCCTGCTGCCAGTTCAGCAGGGAATAGCGTTTTTGGAACAACAGGCCCATATCCCGCTTTTGCAGCGGGGTGAACTCGCACTCCTGCGATTCTTTGTTGCGGAATCGCAGCCGGTCGATATAGGCGTCGATCCGGGGATCGGGAGTCATTTCGGAGAAAGGGGCCTGCTGACGCAGGAACTCCTTGCGCTTGCGGGCGATCAGTTTTCCGGCCAGCCTGTATTGTTCCTTTTGCTTTTTGTTCATCCGGGGCAGTTCGGGCAGCCGTTCTCCGGCCGCGACCAACTCCCGGAAAGAGACTTCGCGCCGCTCGATCTTATCGAGCAGATGCGGAGCATAGGCTTTGAGCTTGTAGCCGTAAGAGGTCTTGACCAGCGCGATCTCCTTACGGGGGACTTCGTTCTGACGGCGGATGTGCCGTCGCAGGACGGCGAGCACTTTGGCGCGAGTCAATCTGCGGCGTTTCCACTCCTCATACTCCGCGACGGTACAGTGCGTCGGGGGCTTTTGGTTCCGGAATCCGGAAACGAGCGCGACGGACTTATCGTAGTGTTTCCGCAGATGGGGATGGGTTTTCAGTTCGAACAGGTATTTGTCGATTTTGTACTGAAACTCCCTTTCGGCCCGCCCTGTAATCTCATCGGCCTCGCGCCGCAGTTTCATCCGGACGGCTTTTCCCGCCTCCCTCGCCCCGCCGATCTTTTTCCCGAGCTCTTCGAACGAGAGGAAGCATTCCGCATCGTACGGCCGCATTTCGATATGCTCCGACTTCCGCAGGAAAGCCATGATTTTCGTACCGAACTTTTCGACGCCCGACGCGGCGAACGCATCGTCCGGAAGACGAACCTGCCCGAGGAACGAGAACATGGTTTCCATCTCGCTTATCTGGCGCTTGTTCCAGAACCCGTCGAGCATGAACGAGTGCGGAACGACGATCAGCATCAATCCTCCCAGATTCAGCAAATCGTAGGCTTTCCTGCAAAAATAGAGTTGCGACGGGCAGCCATCGAAGTCGAGATTGTAGGGCGGATTGCCGAGCAGCAGGTCGAAGCGAAAGCCGGGATCGTAGCGCCGCAGGTCGCACTCCTCGATATGGGCCTGCGGATAGAGGTAGCGGGCTACCGTCACCGCATCGGGATCGACGTCGAAACCGTAGGCATTGTAGAGATTCGGAAGATGGTTCATGAAATTGCCGATTCCGCAGCACATATCGAGGACCATCTCCGAAGGATCGGGCGACGCGAGGGCGACCATGCGGGCGCAAAGGTCGTGCGGCGTGAAAAACTGTCCCATCTCGAACTCCTTTTTGGCCCGCGCGTAGTCGTTGTACGAGTCGAAATCCTTTCGGTCGAGTCCGTGCAGTCCTCCGAGCCCGGTATAGCTGTTGTAGACCGTTTCTGCCGGAAGCTTTTTCGCAGAGGTTTTCAGAGATGCGAGAATCGACCGGTTGATCTCGGCGCGTCGCTCTTGGGGGATGTTTTGAGGGATATTTGCATAGATCATAACGAATATGAAATAAACAGGTGAATAAAAAGGGAGGACGATTTTTTGTCGTCCTCCCCCGGTGACTGCCGTTTCCGTTCAGGCGATCTTTTTGAACAGCTCGCCGGAGAGTTCCTGCATTTCCCTGCTGCGGGTCGGTTCCGCATCCCGGGCGAAAGCCGTCAGCGCCTGCGTCAGCTTCCACAGCGTAGCTTCGCCCTGAAGCCCGTCCTCGGGCCGGTTCTGCATCAGCAGTTGCTCCACCTGCTCGCTCTCGTTTTTCAGCAGACGGTTGTTCTTCACCAGCCGTTGGAGCTCCGCCGTGAGATCCACGTCCGTTTCGCTGGCCCGCTGAATTTCGATCGCCTTTTTGCGGATCGTCTCGCGGCTGTAAAGCTGCCGGGCCAGGTCGCGTACGGCCGACACCGTGGCTTGCGTGTCGAGCTCGTAGGTACGGTCGCTCAGCCGTAGGTTCCCGGGCAGCTTCGCACCCAGATGGATTTGCTTCCATACGCTTTCGCGTACCATACCGTTCAGGCAAACTCCGTTGAGCAGGAACGCCCGCATGTCGAGCGCTCCGTCCCCGTAGTCCGAAGTGGAGAATCGTGCTCCCATGAAGATCACGACATGGCCGTTTTTAGTTGTCGGGATGGTCAGCGGCGTCGGCAGGATCGTCTCGGCCCATACTTTCGTGTCGCTCATGTAAGCGTCGCAGATTACCGCACCCTGCCGTTTCGCTTCTTGTAAAAAGGCGATCAGAGACGACTGGCTGTCGATACGTCGGTAGCTGTCGCTCAACACGCCCCGTACTTCTGTTCCGACGGTCCGGAGCAGTACCCGGGCTCGGGGCGTATGTATGGAGTGCTGGTTCAGCATGTCGGCCGCCAGCGCGCGCTGCCACGGCTCCCCGGCAGCCATCTCGCGCAGGTAACGCGACGGAATGTTCATGCGGGCAGCCAACTGTCCGATGGCGTGTCCGTGCAGACTGTATGCTCCTTGTGGAATAGTCAGTGTAACCGTTCCTTCATCCCGGAACGATACGGCGGAAGTTTGGTTGAAATGGTTATGTTCGGTTCCTATAGGAACGATATAATCGCGAAGCAGTTCCTGTTCCCTGTGCAGGCGACCGATAACCGTCGAGCGGCGCATGTCGAACTCCCGGCGGAGGTTTCCCTGCCGGAGCAGTTC
>ERZ857827.1404-NODE-1404-length-24953-cov-3.717086_pt1 | contig 24953 bp, 10 predicted proteins | sample MGYA00519761_ERZ857827 | MGnify/ENA primary metagenome ERZ857827 (study PRJEB31778, sample SAMEA3449370) | human gut metagenome | biome: human gut; feature: human-associated habitat; material: faeces | place: United Kingdom | collected 2010/2012 ... | reverse complement strand
GTTAACCGTAGCGAAATAATGGAAGATAAACTCCTGTTCGATGTCGTTAATAGTTGAGAGTTGAGAGTTGAAAGTTGAAAGTGGCTCCGCGTCACTATTTACACTTTCAACTTTCAACTTTCCACCTTCAACTGCTTTATTCAGTTCCTGCAACACGTTAATCAAATAATCGGAGAAAGTTTCCACCGCAGTCACCGGAGTAAAGAGGATGGACAACAATGGCGTCTTATTCAGATCGTCATACGATATGTAAATCTTGTTGTTTTCTGAAATATCTTTTACCAGATTAGAAACCATCTCCGGAGAAGTAGTCGAGATATACCGATGGTTCAGGATTGGCAAGACATCCCGGAAATAGAACACCGGCCTCCGGTCCACATAACGAATATTCTTTTGCAAAGCCAGAATATATTCCATCAAAGATGCGACCGGTGTACCGGCCAACGGATATCCCATCGTCACATTGATCCGTTTGATCTGTTCGGGAATGGCATTCAGAACCGGAATCAACAAATGTTCATCCGGCAGAATCACAGCCGTCCGCAACGCTTCTTCCGCACTCATTTCGTCTTCCTTGCAAAGCTCGTTCAGAATGCTGCACACTTGCTTTGCCTGTCCGATTCCGGAAGGGATGCCGATCACCTCGATCTTCTTTTTGTCGTCATCTTCATTGTCAATAGTCAATTGTCCATTTTCAATTAATTGCGACGGGAATTGCCGCAAATTGCGCTCCACGAAGTAAGAGGCTTTATTATCTGGGTCCGTCACTTTCGGAGAGGCGTAATCCCAGTAAAAATCAGCTATTCCCCGTTTTTGCAATCCGGAAAGGAAACGTTCTTCAGCCACCGAGAGGGCATTCAGTCCGACAAATACAACCTTTGTATAGGGAAGGTCGCAACATTCGTCTTTCTCCATCTGTTCGACAACTTCCCGGAAAATCATACCTTCATATCCTTTGCCTTCGGTGGCAAGCGCTTCCCGCAAATCGGTATATAGGGCATATAAAATCTGCCAGACCGCCAGAAATTGTTCCTGGTTGGGCGTATCTCCTTTCGGGTAAAAAGAAGACCAAAAAGTCCGGATAGCCGCAATTTGTTCAGGGCTCAGAAAACTAAAATCATTCTCTATCTCACGCAGGTCCGTCACATTGGTGAAGAGCATACGGGCATCTGCCATATATTTATCGATATCGTCAAAATCATTCAGCAGCATTTCCCCCCAATACAAGAACTCGTCGAACGTTTCGGAAGAACCGCTATGTCTCAAATAAATATCATATAGTTTAAACAGCATGCTGATCCGATCGGCAGCCTGCTTTCCGCTCAACTGTACAAACAGATCGTTGATCGTCAGGATCGTCGGCGAGAAAAGAGGCTTCTCAGATACTTCCGACAAGTATTTCTGGAAGAACAGCCCGGTACGGCGATTCGGGAAAACAAAGGCCAGACGGCTCACTTCCGCCCCGTATTCAGAATAAAAAAGGGATGCAACCTGATATAAGAATGGTTTCATTAATTGTTTGGATTAATAAATGATGATTTATCAGTGTATATTACTGTAATATATTTTCTATCATTTGTATTTCTTCCGCTGAAAAGGCTGTATTTTGTAACGCCTTCAGGTTATCTATCAACTGTGCAACCGAACTGGCTCCCACCAGGACGCTCGTCACCCGGTCGTCTTTCAACAGCCAGGCAATCGCCATTTCCGCTAACGTCTGTCCGCGTTGTTTGGCAAGATCATTCAGTTGTCTTACTTTATTTATTTTTTCTTCCGTCACCTGTTCACGTTGAAGATGGCCTGTAGATTTGGCCGCACGCGAATTATCGGGAATACCGTTCAGATACTTATCCGTCAACATGCCCTGTGCCAATGGCGAGAAGGCGATCATCCCTACTCCTTCCTGCTTCAACAGAGGCAACAAGTCCGGTTCGATCCTGCGATCCAGCATCGAATAACGCGCTTGATGGATCAAGCAAGGCACACGATGTTCTTTCAATACGGCAAGTGCTTTTTCCGTCTGTCCGGCAGTGTAATTCGATATCCCGACATACAGGGCTTTTCCCTGGCGGACGATGTCAGCCAATGCTCCCATCGTTTCTTCGATCGGCGTCTGTGGGTCCGGACGATGCGAATAGAAAATATCCACATATTCTAATCCCATCCGCTTCAAACTCTGGTCAAGGCTTGCCATTAGGTACTTGCGACTTCCCCAGTTGCCATACGGACCAGGCCACATGTCATATCCGGCTTTTGTGGAAATAACAAGTTCATCCCGATATTGCCCCAGACCTTTCTTCAGGATACGGCCGAAATTTTCCTCTGCCGATCCATACACAGGACCGTAATTATTGGCAAGATCAAAATGTGTAATCCCATTGTCGAAAGCGGCATACGCAATCTGAATAAAGTTACTGAACACATCTACACTGCCGAAATTATGCCACAATCCCAAAGAGATGACCGGCAATAGCAATCCGCTCCGCCCACAACGCCTATAAGCCATATCGGCATACCGGTTGTCATTTGCTTTGTACATTTCCATATAAAGATATTTTTATTACAATGAATCTTTTCTGATATACAAATATAATCAAGAATACGAAAAGAACGGGCAATTCGGATAAAATGATCGCTTCTCGGAGGAAACAACATCAACCGCGTAAAACAAAAAAAGGCTATCCATCACGAAAATGAAACTTTCTTCACCAACACACTGATTCCCAGATCAATCAAAATTTTAAAACCCTAATAACCTACATATAAGGGTACATGGACGTGTTAACCATAATTTTTTATCGCAACAAAGGTAAAAATATTTTGCAAACACGTATATATCTGTATATGTGTAATTTATAAAATTTCCTTTTAAAACGAACATGTAGGTTCAAAACTTACCTACACAAAAGCCTACATGAAACATCACACGAAGCTGTATATCAATTAAATACATGCAATTTTCACACACAAATATAGCAATCTTATTCAAAAAACAAACCAAATTGCATGTATTTATATCAGACAAAAGGTCGATTCTTATTTTTCAGCAGCCTCAATATTCAAAATTAACATTTGTTACCAATAGATAAATTCTTCTTCAACATACGGAGTTTAATGAGATTTTCGTGAAACTTGTGATAGTCTATGTTTGAAAAATCAAGCAAAAGAATTATGTTTGCAGTAACATTATCAAGTATAGTGTTTCAAGTCGTTCAATCTGTGAAGACAGGTCGACTTATTATATTGCAATTTTATATTACTTATTTTTATCACTTAATACGTTTTTTTCATAGTTATTTATCAACCACCTCTATTCGAGAGAATATGGGTGGTTGATTGTACATCTTAGATAATTGCTAAAATTTAACTAAATCAATACAGTACAATCATCTTTTCGGCCTCAGTTGCATCTTTTGAATTGTCCGTACTTATTGATGCTCTATATAGATATACTCCGGGTCTCAACTTACTCCCACCAAATCCTCTCAAATCCCAGTTTACAGTATAACCATTAAAGAAATCTGAAGAACCTCGTTCCTTATGTTTCCATTGCAAACGTCCAGCCATATCATAAACAGCAATTTCTACATCCATTCTACTCTCCGGTCTGTTATGAGAAAAATAGAACTGAGCAGATTCTCTTGCAGGATTAGGAAATACTTTTAAATCACAAATAAAAGGTTTCAAGCCTTCTACTACTTCAAATGTAATCGTATCAGTACGAACATTATTCATAACATCCCAAACTTTAAATTCCGCATAATGCAATCCTGATTCCAATTTGGGTACAGAAAATCCGACCTCGCCCTCTCCCTGTTTATCTGGAATGTTCTTGTAATAATCGTTTAAATTATAATTACGAATAGGATTATCATCTATATAAAGCGTCACATCATGTCCGACAGAACTACCTGTAACATTAATTCCAGACTTATCCCACAATCGGGCATAAAAGTAGGGTGTGCTATTAACTTTCCCACCATTGACAAAAGCTGAATCATTAAAAAACATAGCTCTTATTTCTGGAGCTTCATTATCTATTTCAGGAGTATCGGAAGTGCCGCCAACCACAAAATTATCGTAATATCCTTGTGCATCTATCCTTGTTGCTTCGTTAAACGCATACAAACTCATTTTTCCTTTATTGGTCGTGGTGTATGAAATATCCTTTGGTACAACAAACGACAATTTAAAACGACCATTTGAAACGGTGGTTCCACCTTTGTATATGACATTGACATAATCTTCGTAATAATACTTGTTACCATTATTTCCTTGCGTTGTTACATCGGTTTTACCATCGAAAATTTGGACATCCAATTGTCCTGAGAAATCATCTTGGGTATTTCCTAAAGCATCTTGAATATATCCAGATATTGTAACTTTTTCAAAAGCCTTAAACTGAACAACGGAATCCCCAACCGGTTTTTCATTAATACTTGTAATACTAACGTTATATTGTGGATATGATAGTCTGAGAGCCGGATCTCCAATAAGACAAAATCCCAGCTTCCGGCCATCAGTCGTGTTACGTTTCATGGATTTAATAATATCCCCCAAACTATTGTTTTTATAACCTTCATTTACAAAAAGACCACTAATCAAATCATTATTGACGATGCGATTAATATCTGTAAAAGACACACGTGATGTTGTAAACAATGCTATTCCACCACTCTTCTTATTTAAAAACACATCTTCTCCGGCTGACGTTTGTATATCGTCAAAACGACAAAAATCACAAGTTGTTGTTATCCACAAAGGCAAATGTTCATATTTATATCCTAATATATCATTATGGGTAATAACCTTTTCATCACTCAATGCTTCTGTTCCTCCATGTCCTACATAATCCAGCACCAAAAGCCCTTCATTCAACTTTCTCTGAAGCGTTTTGTTGACATCCGGATAGGGTATTCCAACAGCATATTTCTTATAAGAATCAAAATATATTTTATTCACAATATATTCTGGCCTGTTTTTATAAACAGAGGATGCAACATTATCGGCATCAGAAACATGTACAGTAGAAAAACCATCACTACCATTACCATCGTCTGCCAGAAAACACAGAGAATTTTTCCAAATTCCTAATTTACAATCTGTCATATAAGATATGATTTTGTCCACTACTGCTTTAGCTTCTTCTGACGTTCTTACGGGTAATCGACCTATTCCAATATCAACTAAACCTCTTGATTTAGGTGTCATTCCACTGCCTGCTTTTTCATACCTAAAAATTTCATCATCATCATCCAACAATCCAAAATAGTCGTCTGTCACATAAGAATACGCATTTAACGATTCTTCCGTCTGATATGTCAACAGCATATTCTTTCTATTTGCTTCCGAGAATGTTTTCCATTCCTTAGTCAAGAAACGATTGTCATACGCCCCATCTCCAAAAAGAAGCAAATACTTAGGAGCCCTACTCGTTCTGTCCTTACTTCTATCATAAAACATCTTGACAAAACGCCTATAAGCCGTTGCATCCGGAGTTCCGCTGGAAAACTCATTATATATCTCTTCCGGAGTAACAACTATCACTGACAGGTTATCTTTCTCACGATGAATATTAGCAAGCCTATCAGCATCTTTCTTAAAATCAGAAGGAGATATTATTATCATATCAGATTGCAATAATCCATGTAGATTTTGATTCGGCAAATTTTCTACAGCTACATCAGAAAACGTCTTGTCTGGTTGCACCAACACAAATTCACGCAAAGCACCTGCCGGAATAGAAAATGACAAATTGTTTCCCTTTAAGCTTGTTTCCATCAACTTGACATTAAAGCCATCAGTCACATCAAAGACCAATGTGTTCTTATTTGCGTTCTGAACAATAAATTCTGTTGTGTTATTTATTGAAGGTAAACTACGAAAGAAAATATATGGTTCATTATATGTCTGCAAAACACGTTTGCCTTGCAAATAGACATAATCCAAATATGCAGAATTGCTTAAAGAAGGCTTGCTTTGAATCTGAATTTTAATATCCTTGTTCTTTTTGCCTTCCCATGAGCCTGAAATAACCCCTGTCTTGCCTTTCAAATAATCATATGCTTATCTCCGGATGGAATAATTTGAGGATATCCTCTTCCTGCTTTATTCCCATCAACAAACAAAGAAATTTCCTTCTCGGTTGTTGTTCTTTCAATATAATGAAACCACACTTCCCCTTTATTATCGGTCATTCCCTCTACCCCCTTTATCAATATATCTGTAGATAAACCGGAAAGATTTTCTCCATATAATTTTCTTCCTGATTTATTAGGAGATACACGCTCCGTTTCATGTAACAGATATTCGTCAAATTCTGTAATTTGAAGTTTGGCTTCCCCTTTTATAGAAGACATACGCTCCATTTTCTTTACGGGAATATCATCAGTAAGAAAATAACACCCATATTCTGAATAAGGATTATTGGTATGTACAAAACGTTTCTCAAAAGCACTATATTCCCATTTACGGCAACCTTTCCCATAAAACAACAAATACCCGTCCCCATGCCAAACCGGTATCACTGGAAGATCATCAATATAGGGTTTAGTAAAATCTTCATCCAATGGCCAACCACCATATCCAAGCACAGATACTTTCATAGGATCATTAAAACCCATCTTCAATAATTCTGCGTATGTTATCTTGTAAACACCATTTTTCTCTATTCTTACCTTTTTCCAAGTACCGGTAGCAAGAACTGAATTTGAAGCATACTTTGAATTGACAGCCCATAGCTTATGACTGCCTAAAACAAAACTCAAAGCCAATAAAAACTTAATTACAACTTTAAATAACATACAACACCAATTTTTCTATTAAACGCCTATTGATAAAACTTATTATACAAAAAGAAGGTGTCTGAAAAGGGAGGGCACTGAAAAAGGTATCCTCTTAAGATTTAATCCCAATCTTTAAAAAGACGAAAGCAGATTGTATTAGCCTTTATATCGGTTTTGCAATCTGCTTTTATATATCTTGATAGGAGTTTATATTCGGCCTTGTATAGTCAGTAAGGCCATCATATTATACGTGGGTAATTTTTATAAGTGTTTTTTAGCTTAGTTTCAATATTCTCTTGATATTTGCGGCAAAGATGGTCATAGCACCTTGCATCTGCATACCATCCAGCCCATACGACAGTGCCTTATCATAACCGTATACCTGCTTTAATTCTGCATTCTTTGCCTCAATCTTGTATCTTTGACGAGCTATATCTTTAAATTCTTGTGATTTCTGGAATCCAAGCTGCCTTTTCTGTTCTTCATTCCTGATAGGTATACTATAGGTCTTGCTTTTAGCCCCCTCCTTGTAGCATCCTTCTCTTCGTGAACAAGTCTTGCATTTCTCTATATCAAAGAAATAAGTCATGGATTGATTCCATTTCCCATCCTTTTTCCCCTGCCTTGCTTTTCTGATTGCCATATGACCGGCAGGACAAACAAACATGCCTGCATCCTTGTTATAATCAAACTTGTCTTCATCTTTCCTGAGTCCATGACTTATGGCCGGATGTAATTTTGATACCAAAGTAAATCCCTTCTCTTCATCTTCTGCCAGTCTAAGGTTTTCCGATCCGGAGTATGCGGTATCACCAATGACAGTGTTCACTTCCATTCCGTTTTTTCTGCTTTGCTCCACAAGCTCTTTCAACTGAGGCCCATCGCCCTTTTCGCCAGAAGTAACAGTTGCGACTGTTATGATACGCTCATCACTCATTGCAATGTGAGTCTTATGTCCTCTGTTTTATGACCAATGCGGGCATCTGCATCCTTTGAGGTCGTATAGTGATCCTCTATATCTGAAAGCGTTTCCTTGAGCATGTTAAGTCGCTGCTTTACTGCAGGCACTTCTGAAAGACTGGCATCTGAAGTGATAAGTTTCAGAAGGTCTTTGGTATAATCCAACTCATGCGCAAGATCATCCTCTTTATTCTTAGACGGCAGGGTTTGCGTGATATTATCATCCATGGCATAAAGTATCTTACGGAGTTGCTTTGAACGGAGTCGCAGAATCTCTATCGGGGAGTACGGGTTAGACCTGGCTTCTGTATGAGTAGCATCTACAATAATAGTCCTTGATTTTATGATGCCTTTCTCTATCGCTATTTCTACGCTCTTCTGGATTAGCAGGTTCATAAGATCCATGTCTTCCAGCCGTAACTTGCGGAACTTACAAAGACTGCTGGCATTAATAACGTCTTCCTCTGGAGCCATGCCAAGGAAATACTTAAAGGACATATCATAACGGGAACGCTCTACGACATCTACGTCAGAAATATCGTATATGGTCTTCAGCAGAAGATACTTGAACATGCGAATAGGGATTCTGCTGTTCGACCATTATCCTTGCAATACTTATTGGCAAGTTCCTGATAGACAAAAGTGAAATCTACAAGATCATTAATGCGGCGAAGAAGATTGTCTTGGGGGACAACTATATCGTAGAGTGAACTATATTCACTGAGCGGAAGTTCTTGTTGTGGTGATAGCATGGACCTTAAATATTATGGCATTAAGGTACAAAAAATCTGCACATAGCCAAATAATATACAGGCTATGTGCAGATTTAATTCTTTAAAAAGCTGCAAGGAAACTTTTTCAGTGCCCTCACTTTATGCCGAGGCTTTTTTATCAAAGATCCTGTGCCGTCCTTATCTCGTTTTTCATCAAACGTTCATGCAGGCCGTTTGTGATTTCGGCCCAACCCTCTTCTATCCAAAGGGGATCTTTGCAACAGGCCTGCTCCCATTCGCTCAACTGCTCCATGAGTTCCCGTGCTTTCTCCGGCTCGGAAGATAAAAGATCGTGCATCTCTTCCAGGTCCTGATCCATATTATACAGGACGGAATCGACACCACGAGTAATGATCAACTTGTACGAACCGGAACGGATGGCCCGCGTATCCATCTTACGCCAGAATAAGGCTTCATGCGGATTACCGCTTTTTTCCCCGGAAAGATACGGTAACAGGGAGACACCGTCGATCGGCTTGTGCAATCCTTCTTCCGGAATGTCCAACGCATCCACCACTGTGGCAAAAATGTCCAACGAAGAAGTCAGCCCGGTGAAACGTTGGTCCCGCTTGAAACGATCGCCCCAAACGACAAAGAACGGAACCCGTTGTCCGCCTTCGAACTTATTTCCCTTGAAGCCTTTCAGCGGAAGGTTGGAGGACTGGTTGGTCGTGGAACCGCCATTGTCGCTCAAAAAGAATATAATCGTATTGTCGAACTTGCCCGCCGCTTTCAGTTCGTCCACAATCTTGCCGACACCACGATCCAGCGCATACATCATAGCCGCATACTTCTGGCGGGGCTGTCCTTCGAAACGCGCCAAATCCTCTTCCGTCGCTTCATTGGGAGAATGGGGAGCGGTAAAGGACATATACAGCATAAAGGGCTGCTCGCTCTCCGTAACAAACTGCTGTGCCTTAGAAGCCAGTTCATCGGTGAAGTAACCGTCGAAAGACAGTTTCCGCCCGTTGTACTGGTATTGTTGCAGGTTGCCATCCTTATCACTGGTTTCAGGATTATAAAAATAAGAACGATGGCCAGCCAAAAGCCCGTAGAACGTATCGAAGCCTTTCGCATTCGGACGCTGGGAGGGTTCGGAGCCCAAATGCCATTTTCCGATACAGCCCGTACGGTAGTCATACCGTTTCAACAAAGCCGGAAGCAATTCTTCATCGTCAGGAAGGCCATCTCCCGGCTTATCCAGGTTACATTCATATCCGTAGCGTTGTCCGTAGCGGCCCGTCAGCATCATGGATCGCGAAGGGCTGCTCACCGTCGCCGCCACATGAGCATCCGTAAAGATACACCCTTCGGCTGCCAGGCGGTCGATGTTAGGTGTCTGGATATCCGTCGCCCCCATAAATCCAAAATCCGCATATCCGGCATCATCCGCAAGCAGGATCAGGATATTCGGTCTTTGCGCCTCCTCCTGGCCGGACGAGCAAGAAGCCAATCCGGTGATTGCCCCTAAAGAAACAACAAACAAACGATCTATTTTCATTTTATACATCTTTTTATTCCCGTTTACTTCTTCTTCCGCTCGATAGGTGACGGGACTTTCTTTGCATACTTATCCCGGTCGCAAACAATCTTTCCATCCACATATTCCAATTCGGCTATCTGGATAGAGGCACGATGATAGTTCCAAGTATTTTCTTCCACTTCCATACCGTCCATTTTATACGTCCGTCCCGGATGGGTGAAATAGAAAATAAAAGCACGGTCTCCGATCACAACGACATCGCAATGCCTTCCCTGGTCGAAATCGTCCGGACGGAGGCCCGGTTTGTTCAGGATTGTCGAATTATAGGTCCAGTTAGTCGCATCGTCCGATTCGTAACAGTGCAAGCCGACATATCCCAGATTACATTCGTCGATGATGTTCCAGTATTTATTTTTCCAATAAAAGACGATCGGCCCCTCATGCGGGACATCGTCAATCTCACATTTGCCGGTTACCTTCCAAGTCGTCAAATCCTTGCTCACACCCGTATTCGTCTTGGAATCGGGAGTCTTGTACCACATCTTCCATGTTCCGTCCGGCATCTGAAACGTCGAAGCGTCGATACAACCATGTGTACCTTCTATCTCCTCCACCAGATCCCAGTTCATCAGATCCTTGCTTTTGTAAAAGACAAGCCGGGCATCACCTCCCCAGAAAGGATGAATACCGGGGATAAAGGTCACGATCATGTAATAAGTGTCCTTATGCTTGAACACATCGGGAGCCCAGAAAGTGCTCTGTCCTTGCATGGGTTCCGGCAGGTTCGCTGTCCCGACATAATACCAGTTTTTACCGTTGTTCTTGGTTGCCGCGATCCCGACTTTACTGCCATATACACAGGCCACTTCCTGCAAGTTAGGGACATTGGCACGGCGTTGCGTGTAGAACATCCACCATTCCTGCCGCTCCGCGTTCCATTCGAGCGTCGGGTCGGTAGGGCCGTCATAGATAGGACAACGGAACAAAGGAGCCGGCGCATGCTCAATGTCGAACGGCTTGTCTTGTGCAAAAAGGCTTGTCCCGTAGAACAGGACTGCCAACATATATACTATTCTTTTCATGCTATTCAGATTAGACGCGTTATACATTATATAATATATTAATAGAGCGAGATTTCCCCCAGGCCGGCACGCCCTTCGGAAACATTCTCGATTGTCAAGCGGAGATATTTCACTTCCCGGTCAACCGTCATCGGCTTAAATTCCCAGCCCGTACATTCACGCTCATACAAGAGTTCCCACCGTTCGCCATCCTCAGAAGTCTCTACCTTATGCTTATAGGAAGAACTGTCTTTCTGGAAAAGGATACGGCTGGCAGCCACGTATGTCGGACGGTCCAGCATCAAAGTGACTACCTGTGGCAACCGGTCTTCTCCGGCAATCCACCAAGTATGATCGTCATTGTCGATTATATTGGAAGCAGGATACCCGTCCTGGCTGCTTCCAACCTGAACCGACGCGATTTTCAGGCGAGGTTTCTCCAAGATACGCTTCTGCCAGGAAGAAGGTTTTACCACAACATTGTCTTCCTCTTTCCCCGTAAACAGAGCATGTTTTCCATCAGGCAGAGACTTCCCTTCAAACGGCTTCGTGCTGATTTCCGCTTCACCGGCGAACAAACCCTCTGCTGTCGCTTTCACCGTAATCTTACCGGCTTTCTTCGTCGTGCGGACAAATGCGAAACCAACGCCACCTTCCACCTTCTGAGGATTGATACCGATACGGCTGATCGTATCTCCGACCAGCACTCCTTCACCAGACACCAGAATCCGGATTTCCTGTCCAGAGTTGTAGATCAAAGAACCGTTCTTGTCACAGACCTTAAAGTAGACAGGAATCATATCCGAGCCGTCGGCAACAGGAACAATGCCATCCGTCTTAATGTCCACAACCAGACGATCGGCTTTTCCCGGAGTGCTCACACTGTGGGTTGCCACAATCTTTCCGTCAACCAGCGCTTCCGCCTTTAACGTTCCAGTTTCATATTCCCCGGCATTAAAGACGAACATTGGACTGCCGCCTTTCTCGACAATCGAACGAAACAGAGGTGTCCGTTCTTCCCGTGTCTGAGTTCCGATCAACTTCTCATTACGATAAAGACGGACTTCGTCGCAGTTGGAAAAAACCGTTATATCTGTTGTAGACGAGGCGAAATCTCCCGAAGCATTATAGGAAGCGATAAAGACCATCGGCCCTTCATACAATCCGGGTTGTGAAACTGCTTTGTCCCTCATACTCTGCAACATGAAGTAGCTGAATTTCGGATACCGGTTGATATCCACCACACCGCTATACATCGTTTCATCCTGGCTGCCCCGTGCATAGTCATTGTAGCTCCAAACGAAATGTCCACCCATATGTGGATTGGCATCCAGCATGCACCAGTCAAAATAGCCTTTACCATTCAACTGCTCGATACGGCTGCGGCACTGGCGCATCTGTTCTTCCTCGCTTTCTTTCAAGCTGACACGTGGCTTTTCGCCCACGCCATCTCCCCATTCGCGGGTAAACAACGGCTTGACTACTATAAAATCTTCCGGATAATTACTCATCACATCCCCGTCTTTCGGGAATTTGGAAACCTGTTTATAAAAGACATCATAATAGGGCTCCATTTCCGCATGCCCGAAGTAATCACCTGCCGTGTACATCTGATCGCCCGGATATTCGGCATGAGACAGTTCGAAAATCTCTTTTGCCAAAGAGACCGGATAACGGGATTCGTTCAAAGCCGTTTCCCAAAGGACAACAGAAGGATGATTCCGGTCACGGCGGATCATCTGGCGTCCGATTTCATACAAACGTTCAATAAAGATTGAATCCGGATTATAGAACTGCCATCCGGGAATACACTCCACCACTAACAGCCCATACCGGTCACACGCCTCCAAGAAAGCCGGATCATTCGGATAATGGGCGGCGCGAACCGCATTATAACCACCCCGTTTCAGGTCGATCACATCCCGTACCTGCATTGAGTTGGAAGCCGCATCCCCAACATTGGCAAAAGCCTGGTGACGGTTGGCTCCGCGCATATACAGTTTTTCACCATTGATAAAGAATCCTTCCTCGGCCGTGTACCGGATCGTACGAATACCGATTTTCCGGGTGGTTTCGTCGAGCACTTTATCTTCCGATAATAATTGCGTACGCAAGGTATAGAGATTAGGCGTATAAGGATGCCATAAAGCAGGCTGGTTAACAAAGAGGTCCTGCTCCACCGTTCTGTCCGATTGCTTGTGCAAGGTGACCGGTGTTTCAGCCTCAGCAATAACGTGGCCAGCCGAATCGACCAGTTGCGAGAAAACAGACAATGTCTGATCTTTATCCGTCAAATTCCGGACATGAGTCGCAAGATGTGCCCTCGCCTTGTCTTTTGTCACTTCGGGATACGTCACAAACTGACCTCCACCGGCAACAATATCTTCCTGCAACGGGTCGGTGATATATACTTTGTCCGTAATCACCATCCGGACATCCCGATAAATCCCACTATAATAATAGAAATCCATTTTGTCCTGCGGCTTTCCCGGAGGTGTCAGCGGGTCCGGCTCGGCAGAGACCCGGACAGCCAGCACATTATTACCGTTCCAATCGATACGGTCCGTAAGGTCTGCGACAAATCCCATATAACCACCATGATGCTCCGTCACTTTTTGGCCGTTCAGATAAACATCGCAATTCGTCATCACTCCTTCAAAAGAGACGACAATCCGTTTATCCTTATACTTCGCAGGCAGTTTGAAATAACGGCGATACCAACCGATCCCGTCATAAATGGAGTTCCCGCCGCAATGTTTCATTTCCAGTTGCATGATATGGGGTAGTGCGACAGGTATCCATCCTGAATCATCCAGATCCGTCCGGCTCCCTTCCACCACATCCCCCCGATAAAAAGCCCAGTCGGTATTCATGTCCAGGACTTCCCGGCCGGAAGAGGAGATACTGCAACTTTGTCCGAATGCAGCACAAATGAACAACAAGATAAAAGAGAAAATTCGATAATGCTTCATGCTATGTTAGTGTTTTTCTGTACAAAGGAAAGGGATATATTGGAAATGATCCAATATATCCCTCTTAAAACATGATAAATATATCAGTTCTTATTAATAACCGTCATTCTGTTTCAATAGCTTGTTTTTATCAAGTGCATCCTGCTTGATCGGTAAATACCGGTTATGAGGAGCGAACGAACGGTTTTCAACTAATTCGACACCACTTATGACTGCACGTTTGTACGGATCTTTTTCATCATAATTGATCGTTCCGGTGAAGCTTTCCAAAGGAGCATTCAATACCGTTTCAGCAACCATCTTGCCACTTGCATCTTTCCAACGAAGAATATCGGCACGACGAAGGCCTTCACCAGCTAACTCGATAGAACGTTCGCGACGAATCAATTCACGCAATGTTTCTTTAGTACCATATTTACTCTGATCTACTTTCGGCATACCTACACGCGTACGAATCTGATCCAACATATCGTATATTTCAGCAGACGGGCCGTTCAATTCGTTCTCAGCTTCCACATATGTCAATAATACTTCTGCATACCGGAAAATGATCGTCTGCGCATTCGAAGACCAAACATCTCCATATTGAGACATCGGAGCCAAATATTTAGCCCAAGTCAAACCCGTCTTCGAAGAGTTGTTGGCCGTACCCGGATGATCCGGATTCGTTTTACCATTCACCTCCTTATCCAATGTGTTAATGATCGTTTCTTCTCCCTTATAATTAACCCAATCCATACCCGGATAAAGAACCGTCATTGCCATACGCGGGTCACGATTTGCAAAAGGATGAACAGGATCGTAACCACTACCAGCCTCTTCTTTTGTCAAACCATTACTCATTTCATACGCATCAATCAGATTTTTGGATGGAACCATAGAAGACCAACCTGCATCCGAATTGTTATACATCGTGGCGATCATCCAATTTGAATACAGATTTTCATCATGTTGCACAGCAGCTATGATTTCTTTCGAATTCTGTCCGCTCACCATAAATATATTTTCAAAGCTCGGATCCAGTTCATACTGTCCTAAATCCATAATAGCTTTTGCAGCCTCTTTCGCACGCTGATAGTCGGCATAATAAAGGGCTGAACGCATCTTGATAGCCAAAGCCGTACCTTTGGCAATATAACCACTTGCGGCAGGAGCATCATCTAACATCGGGATAGCAGCATCCAACTCGTCGTAGATATACTTTTTCACCTCTTCTTCCGTATTGCGGGGAACTTGTGCTTCTTCAGCTGTTTCATAAGAATCGATAATAGGTACACCGCCATACTGCCAGTTCATATTGAAATAAGTATAAGCCCGGATCGTTTTCACCTGACCAATCATATTGTCTTTCTTCTTTGCATCCGCAAATTCAATATTTTGGATATTGGTCAAGAAATCGTTACAACGACGGATCATTCCAAATTTATAATAATCTGCAACTGCGTTGCTGGCAGTCATACTACCATTTCCGATATTCCGATAATTTTCATGGACATGGAAATTGAAACCGAAATCGGAAGCACAATCCCAATACAGAATACCCGTTTCATCAGCCCAACCGTCATAACAACCAATCAAAAACTTTTCAGCATCCTTTTCTGTTTGCCAAGTTGTGCTGGGAGACAGTGCGTCATGGGGAATCGTATCCAAAAAGTCCGAACAGGAAGTCCCGACCAATGCCATCCCGGCCAGCATATATACTAATACACGTTTCATATTTTATTCTTTAATTTTAATCTTAAACAATCGTTCTTATCAGAATGTCACATTCACACCAAAAGCATGTGTCTGAGTTAACGGGAAACTGGAACCGCGTTCATCTCCGATTTCCGGATCCACATTGACAAGCATATTATGGATAGTAAACAGGTTTTCTACAGAGTAGTAGAAACGTACGTTTTCAATTCCAACCGATTTGATCACATTCTTCGGAAGTGTATAACCGAATTGCAGGTTCTTCATACGCAAATAGCTGGAATTCTGCAACCAGAATGTAGACACGACATTAGATGACAGACTCGGAGATGTTACATCATAAGCCACACGTGGCATCGTTGCATCTTTGTTTTCCGGTGTCCAAGCATCCAACCATACAGTTGCCGGATGTGAGTCATCGCCACCGAAATAGCCTGTTACTTCCTGGTTGATCAAACGATGCACGCCAGCCGCGCCCGTAAACAACATGGATAAGTCGAAGCCTTTATAAGCAGCATTCAGATTCAAACCAAACGTAAATTTAGGATCTGAAGAACCTGCAAGGACGCGGTCATCAGCCGTCATTTTACCATCACCGTTTGCATCCTGATAGATCAGATCACCTCCCTTGAACTTTTTAGTTCCAAACGGATAACCTGCCTGTGTGGAATATTTATCCATCCAAGCCTGAGCTGCTTCATCCGATTCAAAGAAACCATCTGCTTTATAAACACGATATGTGTTCAGCGCTTCACCAATCTTACGAACCTTATTGCCATTGTTCGGATCAGCCGTTACACCTCCGGCATCCGGACTCAAACCTAAATCCAATAATTCGTTTTTGTTGTACGAGAAGTTTCCGGTTGCACCAAACGACCAATCCCCCCATTTGTTGTTGTAGCTCAGAATCACTTCAACACCTCGATTGGACATTTCACCTACATTATCTTTATAAGCATCCAAACCAAATTCTGCCGGAACCGGAACATCCATGATAATACCTGTTGTCCTACGGTCATAGTAGTCAAATGTCACATTGATCTTGTTATTGACTGTCGCATCAAAACCAAGTCCCCATGTACGAGATTTTTCCCAAGAGATAGAAGACAGCTTATATGCTTTCTGATAATACCCCGACTGCAAAGCACCTCCTAACGGATAACTTGCATCTAGATTATAGGTATTCATCCAAGGATAATAATCAGTCAATGCATCTTGATTACCCAGTAACCCCCATGATCCGCGAATCTTCAAGTTGTTCAACCAATCTTTCGTATTTTCCATGAAACCTTCTTCACTAATACGCCATGCAGCAGAGAAAGAAGGGAAATATCCCCAACGATTACCATCAGCAAAACGGGAAGAAGCATCAGAACGGATATTACCTTCCAACAAATATTTGCCGGCATAATCATAGTTAATACGTCCGAACCAAGAAATCATCGCCAACTCACGTGTATAGCCATTGTTCTTCTGAGTAGCAGCATCTCCAGCCGCGATATCGGTCAGATCATTAGTCGGGAAATTCTTACGGAACTGCTGGTTATAGGTGTAGTCATACTTTTCCGTATGCCAACCTGCCATTGCTTTCAAACCGTGTTCACCGAATTGTCTGTCAAAATTCAACAATGCATCAAAGTTTGCACGATGCCAACCGGTAAAACGTTCTTCCAAACGATTCGGTTCTGTTTCCTTATTCGGATTGTACTGAATATATTTTTGAAATGCACGATAGTGTTGTTGATTGTTAACATAAGAACCCGTCACTGTTGCAACTAAACCGTCGATGATTTTATAATCGGCAGACAGGGTACCAGAGAAATTCTGATTTTTACGGTCAACAGTTTGGTTAACATCCAACCACGCAAGTGGGTTACCATCTCCAATAGTACCATAAGTACCGTCTTCAGCACGACCTACAATCCACGGAGCAATACGGTTCAACTGACGGATAATCTGATCAGAGCTGGCAGCACTATTCGGATCACCAGTTTCACTTATGCCAGATGCATAAGAAGAAATTGGGTCGGAATAGTCATTCTTGATATATGCCAAATTCAAACGAACCGTCAATCAGGAATTCAGCTTCAGATCCAAATTTGTACGAGCATTAAATTGCTGTCTGTCCGCATTCGGTAAAATACCGGTCTGTCCCAAATAGCCGACAGATCCCATATACTTCGCATTTTCCGTACCACCGCTCACACTTACATTATGAGAATGCTGTACACCGGTTCTATAGGCTTCATCATACCAATCCGTGTTAGGAGAAGTACCATTTCTGAAATTCTCAATATCAGTTTCATTGAAACGGGGATTCAAGCCTTCATCGATCATAGACTGGCTATACAAGCGCGCATAGTCATAAGAGCTGATACGGTCAATCATTTCCGTCGGTTTCTGGAAACCTACATATCCATTATAAGAGATACGTGGTTTACCTGTCTTACCACGTTTTGTCGTAATCAAGATTACACCATTTGACGCCTTCGAACCATAGATCGCAGCAGAAGCAGCATCTTTCAATACAGAAATACTTTCGATATCGTTCGGATCAACCGAGTTCATCGTTCCAGTTTCGATACCATCCACCAAAATATAAGGATCAGCCGTGTTTAATGTACCAACACCACGCACGCGAATCGTACCACCATCCTGTCCGGGACGGCCACCGCCGGAAGTAACCTGAACACCCGGCATAGTACCTTGCAATGCGGTAGAAACGTTCTGAACCGGGCGATTTTCTAACGCTTTGCTGTCAATCTGTGCAACAGCCCCGGTCATGTTCACTTTCTTTTGTGTACCGTAACCGACAACTACGACTTCTTCCAGTTTCTGAGTATCTTCCATCAGATTCACAGTCAAAGTCGCTTGTCCGGTGTACTTGATTTCCTGTGTTACATAACCGATGAAAGAGATTTGAAGAACATCACCGTTATTCACTTCCAAAACAAAGTTACCGTCCATGTCAGTAACCGTACCGTTCGTCGTACCTTTTACGACAACTGAAGCACCTGCTACGGGGCCCAGTACATCATTAACTGTTCCTTTCAAACTTTTCTGTTGCTGAGAAATACCAACTTTAGGAGTTGCTGTCTCATTAGCTGCGAACACTGTTCCTGAGGAACATAAAGCAGCAGACAACAGCAAAAAGCTGACTGGTCTTGCAATTTTCAACATACTAATTGTTTTTTGTTTAATAATAATAGTCACTATATGAATAAGATCCAAGGAGGTGATAACCACCTTACTTATAGATTCTTTACATTCATGGTATGATTCCTAACATCTGTCATACATTTGCCATGCAAATGAGAACATAGTTCTTGTAGGACTATGACTTATTGTAAGAAATATAAAGCTGTATAGGCAAAAAGGAGGATTTTTTGTATGAAGTTCTTGTAGGACTATGATTAAGTTATACGAATTTGTACCAAAACATCAGAATTACCAGTCTGTTTCTTGTAGAAAACCTTGGGAGTAAACCTGATTTTCCTAGTAATTAATCTGTTGATGTTAGTAAGTTATGTGGTCTATGATTATCAACCGGAAAGTATACAATCTTCAGCTAATAGACAGATTACTTTAATATGTGGAAATATTTATCCCATCATGCTATTTATCAGTTATTTATAACCAAAGTAATATATATAGCGGGAAGCAGACGATTACATAGCAAATTAAATTATTGATTAGAATCTATCCATATAAATTTAGATCTATACAATAAGTATATAGAAAAAAAGCAAGAAAATCTGATAGGTTTAGAAAATAACACTCGGAAACGCTTAATTGTTAATTAACATTTTAAGATGTGTACTTGGTTGAAATTCCTGAGAGCTTCGGGATATATATGAAACAAACTATGGATTCATGCATCTTGCACAATACAACCATATTGTCGAATTTTCAAAGGATTTAGGGTAAAGAATAGAGGTAGTAAAAGAAAATAACGATTAATATCATTTGTATTAGTAAAATATTTTAATATATTTGTCTCAATGTATAAAAACGGTATTAAAATACATTCAATAGTATTCTTGCTAATTTTTTCCAAAAAAACATGCAAGATAATAAATAAATGTATTACATTTGCCCCGTCAAAGGACGTAGTCCTACAAGAACTACGCATGTGCAAGCATAAACTTTGACCCTAATTACTAAAAATAAGCAAGTAAGTGTGAGCTGTAGAAGAAAACAGATCCTCTTAAAGCCTATTATATCTAACTATTATTAAACAAAAAACAATTAGTATGTTGAAAATCGCAAGACCAGTCAGTTTTTTGCTGTTGTCTGTAGCCCTTTGTTCATCAGGGGTGATATTTGCCGCCAACGAAACTACGACTCCCAAAGTTGGCATTTCTCAGCAGCAAGCAAGTTTGAAAGGTGTCGTTGAAGACGAGTTCGGCCCTGTAGCAGGAGCTTCGGTAGTTGTAAAAGGCACTACAAACGGTACTGTTACCGACATGAACGGTAATTTTGTCCTGGAAGTAAAAAAGGGAGATGTAATCGTTATCTCATTTATTGGTTATTTGACCCAAGAGATCAAATACAATGGAGAACAAACGATCAAAGTCAGTCTGAAAGAAGACACCCAAAAATTGGATGAAGTAGTCGTGATCGGCTATGGTACCCAAAAGAAAGTAAACCTCACCGGTGCCGTTGCATCTGTCGGCTCCGAAGAGCTGAAAGAGCGTGTCAATACGGACGTGTTGGCTTCCGTTCAAGGGCAGGTACCGGGAGTAACCATTATCAACCGTCAAGGTTCCATCTCCATCAACATGCGTGGTCGCGGAAACTTGGGGACTTCTTCCCCTTTGTTTGTCATTGACGGAGCAATAGCAGATGCTACATTCTTCTCCAATTTGGACCCGAATTCCATCGAAAGCGTTTCTTTTCTGAAGGATGCCGCTTCTTCTGCAATTTATGGTTCTCGTGCTGCTTACGGTGTTGTCTTAGTCAAGACCAAAGACGGTAAGGAAGGTGATGTAAAAGTGACCTATGATGGAACAGTATCCATGAAGATCGCAACATACACTCCAAAAGTTTTAAGTTCGGAATGGTATGCTCGTTTGAGCAATGAAGCGGCATTCAATGAAAATCCGAATGCAGAGATGCCATATTCGGATGAAGAGATCGAAATGTTCCGTAACGGAAGTAACCCAGATATGTATCCGAATACAAACTGGTATGATTTAGTGCTGGACGATTTAGCAGTCATGACAAAGCATTCCGTTAGCGTAAGCGGAGGAAACAAAGTCAAATATTTCACCTCATTAGGGTATATGTATGATGACAAATTTACCCCCGGAGCTTCCGCCAACCGATATAATATGACCACCAACCTCTCATCCGATATAACCTCATGGTTGTCTTGGCGTTCAAACTTCAAATATATCCAAAACACAAACAATACAGAAAGCGGAGGTATTGGATATACAGAACTTCTAACCGTTCCGTCTACATATGTAGCTCGTCAAAGCAATGGAGAATGGGGTAGTTACGAAGGGGGAAATCCTGCAGCGCTGGTAAATATGCAACGTAATCCACTACGTCGCTTGGAAGAAGGGGGATGGAACAACAACAAATCACAAAATACATTGATCGACCTCGCCCTCGATATTAAACCAGTTAAAGGATTGACACTGACCGGACAAATGATCTATAAGGCATATGACTATAAAGGTAAAACATACGAAGCCAATAGAAATAAAATCAAAGATTTCGTAACCGGCTCAGAATTGAACGGTACGGATGTGACCGCTTCCAAGATGACATATGACTGGAACGAAAATAGTCGTTTGACCTACAATGGTTTGGCCAATTATAATTGGAGCAACGAAAACCATAATATAAGTGCATTAGGAGGTGTCTCATACGAACATTACAAATACCAACAACAAAAATCATGGCGCCGCAATTTCCCAACCAACGGTATGACGGGTATTAATGGAGGTTCGAGCGCACCCAGCGACATGAGCACGGAAGGTGATGTTTACGAAGATAAATTAATGTCTTACTTTGCCCGTTTGAACTACTCGTACAAAGACAGGTATCTGTTGGAAGCCAACTTTCGCGCAGATGCTTCTTCCCGTTTCCACAAAGACAACCGCTGGGGTTTCTTTCCTTCGTTCTCTGCCGGATGGCGTATTAATCAGGAAAGTTTCATGCAAGATGCCAGTTGGATCGATAATTTGAAATTGCGTGCTTCCTGGGGACAGTTAGGTAATATCAATAACGTAGGACAATATGATTATTTTGCGACCTATGTACAGGGTGGAAATTATAACTTCGAAAATACGATCGTCAGCGGTATTCGAGAAGGAAAGCCAGCTAATCCTGGATTAGGTTGGGAAACCGTAACGATTACCAATGTCGGGGTTGATTTCGATATTCTAAACGGACTTTTCAGTTTCACTGGTGAATTCTACGACAAACAAACCAAAGATATCCTACTATCTTATCCGAGTCCAGCAGAAGTCGGTATCAATAGTGACTATAAGGTTTCGCAAAATATCGGTAAAGTAAGTAACAAAGGTCTGGAATTCAACATATCTCACAACAAATCCATTGGAGATTTCTCTTATACGGTTGGTTTTAATCTGTCTAAAAACTGGAATAAGGTAAAAGATTTAGGAGCAAACGATCCGATGATCGAAGACCCTTGGATTAAGAAAGTGGGTTATGCTATCGGCACATTCTACGGTTTCCGCTCAGACGGTTTATTGACACAGGAAGACATCGACAATGGCAACTACATAACAGACGGCATTACCCCACAGGCCGGAGACATTAAATATGTAGACTTGGATGGCGACGGAAAACTGACCGATAAGGACAGAGACTATCTGGCTTGTGACGTTCCCGATATTACATACGGCGTTAATCTAAACTTACGTTACAAAGGTTTCGAATTAAGTATGTTCGGACAAGGTGTGACTGGAACAATGGTTCGTTTCTATCAGGAACAGGCTTGGGCTTTCTCTGATAATGCCAGTCCACGTGAATTTCACCTGAAACGCTGGACCGTTGATAACCCCGACCCAAATGCAGCTTATCCTCGTATCTATCCGCGTACAAGTGCACACTCTACTTTCAACAATAAGTTCTCCGATTTCTGGTTGTTCGATTCTGATTATTTCCGTATCAAAAATATCACATTCGGATATAATTTCAATAAACACCAAATTCAGCATTTAGGTGTCGATGCTTTGAAACTTTACGTATCGGCTGAAAATCCATTTACAATCCGTGCAGATCACCGCATGGAAGACTTTGATCCGGAAACACCGTCCGGACGTGGAACAGACACCCGCGGAACTTCTTCTATTTCACTTGGTGTAAACTTAACATTCTAACAAAAAGCAAAATGAAAACAGTTAATAATATATTCAAACATACGTTCTTCTGCCTAGCTCTGGGAACAACAGTTTGCAGTTGTGACCTGGATGTCGAACCGACTTCCAGCATTGCAACAGAAACATTCTGGACATCAGAAAAAGATGCATGGTATAATCTGAACGCTGTTTACTCAGCAAGCATTCCCGGCGCAGCTGTTCACAGCGATTCGTATACGAACGATGCATACTGCCAATATTCATGGGAATCGAACGGAGCTATTTATCAGCAAAACGGCCTCAGTGCTCTATATGACGAAGGCTATAACTTCGAAACAGTCCGCAAACAAAACATTTTCTTGCAGGAAATAGAGAATGTTCCGATGGATGAAGATCTGAAAACACGGTTCAAAGCGGAAGTCCGAGCTATGCGTGCATGGACTTATCTGAACTTGACAACAACATTTGGTAAAGTTCCTTTGATCACCGATGTATTGTCATACGATGCTCCCAACATTCCTCGCGACGAAACAAGCAAAATCCGTGAATTTATTCTCAACGAACTAACTGAAGCAGCAGCTATCCTTCCGGAAAAATATGCAGGTAGTTATCCGAACGAAAAAGGACGTATGACCAAATATGCAGCTTTAGCCGTAAAAGCAAGAGCAGCCCTTTATTTCGGCGACTATCCGACAGCAGAAGCAGCAGCCAAAGAAATCATGGATAAAGGAGGTTTTTCATTATTCCAAGTCAGTGAATTGACCGAAGCACAAAAGAAAGAAGCTGAAGAAATGGAATTATACATAGATTTTGACAAATACGGTATCGACCGTGACAAATTTATGAAAGGCATGTTCAGCTACGAATCTTTATGGCATACGGAAAACGGGAACCCAGACAATCCGGAATATGTAATGACTCGTCAATATACCGCTTCCAGTTGGGACTACCAAGATATGACACGATACACAAGCATCCGTCCGAATCAATTAGGAGGTTGGTCTTCTGTGACTCCGACACAAAATCTGGTCGACGCTTACTGGACAGTAGACGGCAAAACACCGTCCATTCCCAGTATCGAAAAGCGTATGAATGCTTATAAAGTTATCAAAGGGGATTTGGACGAATATAAAGCTCCTGCAGGAGAAGCCAAATTTATTTCTTTTGCATCCGGCCTTATCAACAGTGGAAAACTGAAAGATTACGAGTACATGCAGGAATTCCGCAATCGTGATAGCCGTTTATATGCCTCCATCCTATTCCCCTTCAAAGGTTGGTATGAGACAAACTACGGTACAAACTTCATCTATGAATGGATCAAAAACGGGAATAATGAATCCAAGACTGGTTTCAACTTCCGCAAAATGTCACCGTTGGAAAATGATGCGAATAATGACGGACAAGCAACCGGCGATTATCCCTGTATCCGTTATGCCGAAGTACTGCTGATCTTTGCTGAAGCTCATACCCAGACAACAGGTTTCGACGGACAGACACAGGCTGCCTTGAATCAGCTTCGTGATCGTTGCGGTATGCCAAACGTACCGACAAGCCTCGGCAAGGAAGATGGATTGGCTTTGATCAAAAACGAACGTCGCATCGAACTGGCTGGTGAAGGTTTGCGCAGCGACGACCTAAGCCGTTATGGCGATGCTTATTGGAGTGCGCAGATGAACAATGTTCCTATCTCCACACCGGATGGCGAAAAAGTCATCACGATGAAATGGGATAGCCGGATGTCGCTGAGACCTATTCCCCAAACAGCAATCGACTTGAACCCTCTACTGGCAACAGATCAGAATCCAGGTTACTAACAACCGATACTCTCTATTAAAATAAAAAGGGGCTGTCCAAAAAGTCGGATAGCCCCTTTTGCTATTGTTTATT